>ERZ773010.183-NODE-183-length-47347-cov-28.755350_pt1 | contig 47347 bp, 43 predicted proteins | sample MGYA00580842_ERZ773010 | MGnify/ENA primary metagenome ERZ773010 (study PRJEB29015, sample SAMEA2737982) | human oral metagenome | biome: human oral; feature: human-associated habitat; material: dental | place: China | collected 2107 ... | reverse complement strand
ACCCAGATACGTTCAAACATGTACGTCCCATGTCAATCAATGGATCGATAGCTAGAATTGGGCTAATGGAGGTGAAGTACGCTCCAAGGCCTGTACCACTAAGGGATACAGATGCCGCCATTGTAGCCGTACCTGGCACGCCTGCGATACCAACAGAACCAATAGCAATAACGATAACACTCATGATATACATAGTCATATCAAATGGAATATTGGCTACATTAGAGATGTACACCACAACAAGTGCTGGGAACACGCCCGCACAACCTTGCATGCCCGCAGTAGTACCGAAGGAAGCTACTGTATTAGCAGTTGTAGCATTTACACCAAGACGTTTTGTCAAAGTCTCTACAGTTAATGGCAATACACCCATCGAAGAACGAGAAGTGAACGCCAATAAGAGTGGTGCTTTCGCTTTCTTGAAGTATGTAATCGGATTGTAGCCAAAGCTAGTAATCAAGATTGCTTGTACGACAAACATAATCAAAAGACCAACGTAAAGCAATACTACGAACAAGCCCATATCAAGAATAGCTTGTACACCGCGTGTTGCCAATGTAGAAGCTAACAAAGCAACTACACCATATGGCATAAGACCAATGATGAAATCAGCTACCCAGGAAATCAATTGGTGAAGTTCATCAAATAGTTTTGTGAACACCTCCATAGAGTTTGTCCCTGTTTGTTTTAATAGACGAGCTACGCTACCCAAGATAATTGCAAATACGACAATGCCGATAACATTTGTTTCAGCAGCCGCTTGAATTGGATTGCTAGGGATTAGTGCTCGGAATGTATCAACCATAGGTTTGATTTCACGAATCTTCTTGCCAGATTCAACAATATCAAAACCTTGACCTAAACCGAAAGCATTCCCCAAAATTAGGCCGACTATAGCAGCAACAGCTACCATGCCGAGATTTGTAGAAATCATAGCAACTACTAACTTTTTGAGGTTAGCACCTGCCTCCATGTGCAAAATAACGTGAACAATAGAGATAAAAACGATAGGAATAACAAGCATGCGGATTAAGTCGATGAAACCGCCCCCTACGAGAGAGAACCACTTTGTACTTTCCTTGATGTAAACCACTTTGGATGGATCATCAGGGAAGCCTGCAATAATTTGGACCGCTATACCAAGTACGGCACCAGCAATAGTACCAATAATAACGAGATTACCGAAGGATGTGCCCTTGCGTTGCAATACATAAATACCTATTAACACGAGCACGAACACCGCGATAATACCAATACTTAATGGATTGCTTAACATGAGGTAATCTGTAAAGAATGGAATATTCATAATACACCTCTTTAATTCATATCACAACAATAGGTTATGAACTTAGTATAGCATATATCGAAAAAAATACAAGTGCAATATTTAATTTTTGATAACATTTAATGTATTCTGTAATATATGCACCAAAAGGCGATTTTCTAAAAGAAAATCGCCTTTAGTAAATCTAGCTATTATATTATCTATTAACTAAGATATAGGTTACTTGGATAGGACCATGAGCACCATCTACAGTTACCAATTCGATATCCGCTGTACGGGACGGACCAGAAATCAAGCAGATATTTGTAGGGAACTTAGCTGGATCGTTATGATACCGTTCAGCCAAATGTTCCATTGTTTGTGTCATACGTGGATTAATTGTGTCAGTATACAACACAGCAATATGTGTTGTAGGCAACAAACTAATCACACGGCCAGAATCCTCACCAGAAGCTTGTACTACAGTAGCAGTTTCCGCAATACCGCAGTATGGGAATGTAATACCAATATCAGCATTAGCAGTATTAGAAATACATTCTTCACGACCTTTAGCTGGATCCCATTGGAAGTATGTACGAGTGCCGCCATTATTAGTTGCATCTTGTTCGAACAATTCTTTTAATTTATATTCTTCTACTTCAGGAGAGCTTGGGAATACAATTTTACCGTTTCCCCAGTCGTCGATAGCTGCCAAAATTGTTTCACCTAGTTTGTCAGGTGTAGTTTCAACGAATTTTGTACCAACACGTTGACATTGTTCCTTAAACATTGTCAAAATTTGATCGCGATTCAAATCTTGGAACATAGTTTCTTGAGGACCATGGCTATAATCAAAGCCTTCTACAAAAGCAGGGCACATTTCTTGATCACGGCCTAATGCACGAGATAAACGTGCAATAAATTGATTACGTTTAGCTACATCCATTATTTTTTCTCCTTCTTCTTGTTCTTTTCATGTTCAGCATATAAATCACGGAATTTCTTGAATTTCAAGGAACCCAATTCTTTGGATTTAGTCCAGCCATTCATAACTGGAATAGCTTGAGTCCATTCAGGCATGTTACCTTCTTTATTACTAATTAAGTTCATGCCGATAGCACCAGCTTTTGTGCCAAGATCAAATAATGTTGCATTACCGAACATCTTAGCAGCTGCTGTGAAGATAGCTTCTTCTGCTTTTGGACGAGTCTTTTCAATATCAGCCATGATATGACGGTGCTCCATCAACAATTCATGCAATGGAATAGCTACTGGACAGTTTTCTGTACATGCACCGCATAATGTAGAAGCATATGGAAGATCGCCGGCTACATCGTAACCTTTGAATAATGGAGTCAATACAGCACCCATTGGACCTGGATATACAGAACCATATCCATGACCGGAAACGTGACGGTATACAGGACAGATATTCATACATGCGCCACAACGGATACAACGTAGCATTTCTTGGAATGTACCACCCAAGATACCAGAGCGGCCGTTATCGATAATGATGATATGGGTTTCTTCAGGGCCATCAGCTTCACCAGGACGTGCAGGACCAGTCATCATGGAGAAGTAGTTAGAAATCTTAGAACCTACTGCAGAGCGGTTCAACATTTCCATCATAACGTCAAGAGCTTTGAAATCAGGAACAATACGTTCTGTACCTAAGAAAATCAATTGAGTCTTAGGAATAGAGCTAGCCATACGGCCGTTACCTTCGTTGGAAACGATTGTACATGTACCAGATTCAGCAACTGCAAAATTACAACCGTTAACACCTACATCAGCTTTTAAGAAACGCTCACGTACATAACCACGAACAAAGTGAGTCATTTCCGTAGGGTTTTCAGTTCCTGTATAACCTAATTTTTCCGCGAAAATTTCGCGGATTTTGTTACGTTCAAAGTGAAGACCTGGTACTACGATGTGAGATGGAGGACTTACTGCAGTTTGCAAAATAAATTCAGCCAAGTCAGTTTCGTTAACTTCAATACCAGCCTCTTCCAAAACTTCGTTCAAACCGATTTCTTCAGTTAAGATAGTTTTGGATTTAACGATCATTTTTGCTTCGCGTTGGCGAAGGATATCTAATGCAATTTGAGTCGCTTCTTTGTCATCGAACGCAAAGTGAACTTTAGAACCAGCTTTTTCAGCGTTGTCAGCAAATTGACTTACATAGTAATCCAAGTTGTTAAGTACGTGATCGCGAATTTTAGCCGCTTCAGCGCGGAAATCTAACCATTCAGGAACATCCGCAACTACTGTATTACGTTTATCATAAAACACGTCTTGTGCTTTTTTAATAGCTGCAACTTTGAAATCGTCAGCCAAACATTCTTTTATACGTGTTTTATAGGGGCGATTGTCATATATAAGTGCCATGTCGTCTCCTCCTTAACGGCAGTTTAAGATTTCAGCAATATGCATAACTTTGATACGGCGATCAATTTCGCCTTCTTTATGAAGACGATCAAGCATACCAGCGATGTTCATCAAGCACGCTTGGTCAGAACCGGAGATAACGTTGGCACCTGTGCCAGCAATTTCCAATGCTTTTTCGCGTGTCATAACTTCACTGATTTCAGGGTTTTTAACTGAGAAAGTACCGCCGAAACCACAGCAACGATCTGCACGTGGTAATTCAATCAAGTTGATATCTTTAACGTTTTTAAGGAGTTTGAAAGGAGGCTCTTTAATGCCCATCAAACGAGTTACGTGGCAAGATGTATGGTATGTTACGGATTCGTTGAAACGAGCCCCTACATCTTCAACACCTAATACGTCAGTAATAAATTGAGTGAATTCGTAAATTTTACCACTCAATTTTTCTGCGCGCGCCAACCACTCTGGTTGATCTTTTAAGAAATGATGATATTCATCGCGGATTGCAAAAGCGCAAGAACCGGACATGCTGACTACATATTCAGCGTTCTCAAAGCATTCGATTGTATTCTTAATTGCATCCATAGCTGCGTCATTGTAACCGGAGTTAGTAAACATTTGTCCACAGCATACTTGTTTCTTAGGTACTACAAGCTCACAACCTAATCTTTCAAGTACTTCTACACCAGCCATACCTACATGAGGGTAGAACATGTCAATCAAACACTGTTGGAAAAGATGAATTTTCATATTATCTTCCTCGTCTTTTCTAGTACTTAACCTAATAAAAAATTTTGATATGTATGTGTTATGGCAATTTTTAGTAGTGAATTTTTCGACTAAATTTCTGCCCTGAACATTACTTATGCTTTCAAATAAATATTCAAAAGCTCATCGCTATAATTATAAATTAATCATGTAGATATTGTCCAAAGAATTGCTATATTCGTATGTACCCTTTTATTTCTTATATCGTTATGACTTTTTGTAATAGTAAACATTGAATTTTATCACATCTATTATTTCATTTATCATTTTTTCTTGTAAAAGCCCCATGAAATCTAGATTTTGCGAATGTTTATCATTTTGCATTTTTAACTACTAGAAAATCAACTTTTATCTATATTTCATTCTATATTTATATAATCAAACTTAATTTTTCAAATTCATGTAAGTTTTATCCTTATATATTACATTTTCTTATAGTAGTGTATAAATTTAAAAAGTGTTATAATTTATTTTATATAAGTATAGTTTGAAAGGAGCCCTTTTCATGAAACTAAATAAATTATCTTTGTCTTTAGCAATTACATTGGCCCTTGGCTCTACATTCAGCATGGCTCACGCTGAAACAACTGCGACTCATATAAAATCCGAAGTATCTAATGTGGCTACTAGAGCTGAAGTTTCTGCTAAAGCGGATGAACACCGTGTTGATACATCTGTTAAAAACGATACTAAACGTATTGATACATCCGTAAAAAATGATGCTAAACATGGTAGCACAGTTGTAAAACGTGATGCAAAACATGCTGATGCATCTGCTAAAAACGCTGCTAAACGCACTGATACATCCGTAAAAAACGATGCTAAACGCGTTAACACTTCTGTAAAAAATGACGTTAAACGCATTGATACTTCTGTAAAAAATGATGTAAAAGAAGATGCTGTAAAGGTAGAAGGTAAAAAAGCTGTAAAAGCTAAAGAAAACTTACCTGCTGGTATATACCCCGACACAAAAGATAACTGGGCTCGCGATGCTATCCAAGCAATGACACAAGCCGGTTACCTTTCTGGTTATGCTGATAATACATTCAAACCTAGTGCACAAATTACTCGTGAGCAAGCAGCTGCTATTTATGGCAAAGTGCTACAACACAACTTAAACGAACAAGAATTAGCGGAGATTGCAACAAAAGAATCCTCTACCTCCTACTCTGACGTGGAAGCAGATCGTTGGTCTAGCTCTGCTATCAAATTAGTTAGTGCTGCAGGCGTAATGGAAGGCACATCTAAAACAGCTTTCACACCTAGCAAAACTATGGACCGCGAACAATTCGTTGCATCCGCCGCTAGCCTAGCTAAAAAATTAAATCTTTCTACACCTGTAAAAGCAGAAAAAGTAACATTTAAAGACGAAGCTAGCATCTCCTCTGCTTACTTGGCAGATATCCAATACATGGCTCAACGTGGCATCGTAGCATCTGGGGCAACAGAAAACTTTAACCCTAAACAACCTGTAACAAGAGCACAAGCGGCAACAATCTTGAACCGCATGCTTAATGGTGCTGGCCTTGCAACACCGAAACACAGTACAACTGAAGCTAAAGCTGAAACAACTGTAAAAGAAGATATAAAGAAAGCTGATACAGCAATCGAAAAAGAGGCCTCCAAAGTAAATAAAGATGCAAAAAAAGATATGTCCAAAACTGATAAAGACATGAAAAAAGAGGCAGAAAAGGCAGATAAAGTAGCCAAAGCTGAGGCAAAAAAAGCTGACAAAGACTTAAAGGGCAACAAAAATGCTGCAGTAGCGGAAAAAGCTGAGCCTACTCACACAGTTCGCCCTGTTCGTCGCAGCACACTAAAAGCACTTGATCAAAAACAACAAGCTGCATTAGAAGACAAAGTATTTTCTGAATTAAATAAAACTTATAAAACAGAAGATGCATTCCAAAATTATGGCGTAATGTACTGGCGTGACAATCAATTACACGTAGCTTTGAAAACAGACAGCGATATTTCCACAGTAAAAGCTAACCTTGCAAACCGTGGTGATTCTACTGTAAATAACTATGTTGTAGTTGAATCCTCCCAATACAGCCAAGCTGAATACGATGCAATCGATACAAACTTCCGCAACTACTACAACAAAAATGAAAAAGCAGGTACAATTCTAGCTACATTCCCTGATGTAGAAAATAACCAACTTTACGCAGTTGTATCTACAGCATCTAAAGAAACACAACAAGGGATCTCTAAATTATTCGGTTCCAAAGTAAAAATGACAGTAAAACGCTAATCGGCGTTACACTTAACCAGCCAAGGCAGCGTATACTCGATAGTACTACGCTGCTTTGTTGTATATCACTATGCATGCCAACTAATTGACTATGATGCGACGGATATAGCTTTTTATGCTGGTGAAAGTTTATATTCTACGGCTATCAAGCGCTAGCCTTTACCATGATTAGGAAGGATTTTTATGTACAAGAATACCCCTCACGCATTACGTGCCCTCGTACTCGGCACATTATTGACTACAACAGTCCTTGGTTTTGCTTCTGCAAACACAACCACTACAACTCATGCTCCTGCAACTACTGTTGAAGCCACTAAAATGGAAACAACTAAAGCACCAATGGCTAAAACAGATGCTACGAAGATGGAGACTACTAAAACAGAAGCGGCTAACGTCAAATCTACTAATACTGCCTCACCTGCAATTGTAAACACCTCTATTGGTACGTCTCAAGATATTCAAAAAATTCGCGCCCACATCTTTACAGATGTGCCTAGTGATTTTTGGGCAGCTAACTCGATTAGCACTGTAACAAAAGCAAACCTAATGAAGGGGTATTCCGATGGTACATTCCGACCTAACCAACCTATGACACGTGAAGAAGTAGCAGCGCTCTTCAACAATATCACAGATGATGGTACGGCCGCCTTTTTATCAAGTAAATTTAAAGATATTACATCTGACCGTTGGTCTGCTCTTGCTATTGAATCTGTAGCTCGCAAGAATATCATCAGCGGCTATGGTGATGACACTTATAAACCTGAGAAATATATGTCCCGCCAAGAGTTTGCGGTAGTAGCAGATAACTATATCCATTACTTAGGATATACCACTGAAGACCCAACAGTTCTTGATAATATAGCCTATGGGGACCAAAAATTTGTAGCTCCTTGGGCACAAGATGCCGTTCGCGAGCTTGCCTATCTTGGGTTCACAAACTACGCTCCAGGTACATTGTTTAACCCTGAAAAATATGTAACTCGTGCAGAAGCAGCGGAAATTGCGTACCGCATGACACAAACAGAACAAGCACTTGCCTTCCACAATACATTGTTCAAGCAACAAGTAGAAAACAAAACAGCTAATATCATCGACAAAGCATTAGGCTATGGCAATGATTTCACCAAATTCCGTCAAGACGGAGCTCTATTCTGGGAGGCAGGCCAATTACATGCATCTTTAACGGATCAAAAGAAAACTGACCTTGTTTCCAAAGCGATTACAGAGGCTCATGATCCACAGCTAGATAGAACTGTAGTCGTATCAAAAGGTAAATTAAATCAGGCCCAACTAGAGGAGTATCAATCCGATGCCATCGCCCTTTACCAACAAAAAGAACCTCAAGGAAAGATCCTTTCCATCTCCCCAAATACTGATACGAGTGCCCTTCTCATTACCGTTGATTCTATTCAAAAATCGACGTTGAAAGCATTTAAAAAGAAATTCCATGATAATGTATTCTTACAATTACCACCGGAACCGCTTACAAAGTCAGACGGAAACATTCAATTTCCATTACCACCGCGCGTAAACTATTATAACGACAAACAATAACATAGACAAAAAAGAACCGCCCCCTTAGGAGCGGTTCTTTTCACAATTAAACAGCTGTTACTATACACACATAATCGAATTTACACAGTTCGATTATTTTTTTGTTACATCATTTTCGCGGTCACGCAAGATACCAACTGGTACATATACCGTACCTGCGCTATGGATTGCATCCACATCTTGTTGCAAGATCATTACAACGGAATAATCATCTGTTGTGTAGAATTCAGTAGGCATTTTATCGATATTTACATCGCCACCTAATTTATCTTTCACATCTTGATTATTATTAATCGCATTCATCAGTTCTTTTTTATTAAGACCACCAAGATCGTACAAGGACAATTGTCGACCTGTTGTGGTATTAAATGTGAAGCCTTTTACATAGTTTACACCATTGGCATCATGATCACGCATAGTATATGTGTGAATCAATACGCTGAAAATACCGTTTTTATCTGTTTTAACATCATAGTACATAACTACATTTGTTTTATCAGATTCTTTAGCATTTAACTTTTCTACATCATTTTGTATTTTAGAAACATACTTTTTGATGGTCGTATTGATTGCTTTTTCTACCGCAGGGCTAACAGATTTAACCTCTGGGAATACTAAATCCAAATGATCTGTAGTAGATTCCACAGGTGATACAGCAACCTCTTTGCGATCCATATAACGATCCGCATTTGGAGCTACCACTTCCACTGCATTACGATCTACTTTAGACGCTTTAGAGCGCAACGCACGATTTTGCTCAGGTGTAGCAGTACTAGAAATACGATATGTTAAATCATTACGATTAACACGTTTCGCATTTGTTTGATTTGCTTGTACATTTACAGTATCTTGCGTTACAGGTATTACTTCGCTTGCTGCGAAGGAGACTACTGGCAATGCAGCAGCCATAATGATGAGTACAGACTGTTTTAATTTCATTGTTTAACCTCTTATTGTTCTTGCTCAGCTTTCATAGCAAGAGCTTCTTCTTTATTGAACTTGTGTGTAACAACACGGCGAACAAGATAGAGACCAGCGAATATGAATGCAAGCAATCCTAACCATTGTGCTGTGCTTTCAAATTCAGGCCCTACTAATTCAAGCGGAGCTTCCCCACCACCAGTTGTAACAGACAATACAATAATAACAGCTATGATTACACCAATCAAGCTTTCACCAACGATCAGACCAGAAGCAAAGAGAACACCACGGCGGTTGGATTGCTCTACATCGTAGTCAGCAAGCTCACCGGCACGCATTTTAGCACGAGCTACAAGATAACGACCTACGAAGTAGCTGATGAAAGAACCAATAATAAGCGGTACTTCTAAAGTAGGTGGTAAATAAATACCCATACCAACAGCCAATGGAGGCAATGTTAAGGTTGCAGTTGTGCTCTTGAGAATCAAGTTGACGATAATCGCCACAACACCAACGCCAACACCGATTAAGATATAGTCCCAATCCATGCTAGAGTTGAAGATACCTTGTGCAATGGTAGTCATCAAAGTCGCTTGAGGAGCAGATAATGCAGCGTTTGGATCCATTTCAGCACGTGGTAACGCACCTGTGAAACCGTATGCTTGATAAAGCAAGTTAAGAACTGGAGCAATTGCAATGGCACCGGCTACAGAACCAAGTAACAAGGCAATTTGTTGACGCCAAGGTGTAGCACCAACGAGTTGGCCAGTTTTCAAATCTTGTAAATTATCATTAGAAATAGATGCAATCGCAATAACTACGGATGTCATAAAGATAGCCATAGCAGTAGCGAACTGAACACCTTCTTGTGTAGCAAATAAATTATTTTCCGCTGCGATAAAGTATACAACTAAGGAAGAAATAATAGTCGCTAAAATACCGATACCAGAAATTGGAGAAGCAGATGTACCGATAAGGCCTGCCATATAGCCACATGCTGCAGCTACGAAGAAGCCAATCAATAAAGCTACTACGATACCTACTACAACGAGTGTCCACATTAATCCTGCACTAATAGGTACGACAGATACGAAATCCCAGAATGTAAATACTAAACCAATAAGAATAAGTATGAATACACCTAAAACGGATTTTGTACTCATATCTGTATCCATACGATGCAATTCACGTTCTGCGGAACTGCTATTCATGGATTTAACAGAAATTTTCATACCTTCGATGATAGGTTTGATTAAGGTAATCAAAGTCCAAATCGCAGCAATACCAATAGCACCAGCACCGATGAAACGAACTTTAGATTTCCAAATAGCCATTGCAAACTTAGCAGTAGCACCGCCATCTGGAGCAAACATGTTAGTGAAGTAAGGCACGAAGCCAGCCCATGCGATGAGTACACCGACGAGGATAGCGATACCAGAGGCGATACCGATAAGATAACCAGCACCTAACAACGCTGTAGAGAAGCCCAAAGGAATTTGAGTAATCCCTTTACTACCTACAGGGATCCAGAAGCTCATGCTATCGCCAAGCACCTTAAAACCATTTGCACAGAGGCTAATAAGACCAGCTACAAAGCCACCGGACACGATGTCTGTCATACCAGAGCTAGATTGAGGACCTTGTTCACCATTGTGAGAGCCAACCTTCAAAATTTCTGCTGCTGCACGACCTTCAGGATATGGTAGATCGCTATTCACTACCATGGCACGACGCAATGGAATGGTGAATAATACACCTAGAGAGCCACCACAGGCACAGAGCAGGAATGTTTGCCAGAATGGAAAGCCATTCCAATACCCAAGCATGAGTAAACCTGGCAAAATAAAGATAATGGCGGACAATGTACCAGCCGCAGAAGCCTGCGTTTGTACCATGTTATTTTCAAGAACATTAGAATCCTTGAAGAACCGTAAAATTGCCATTGAAATAATAGCTGCCGGAATGGATGACGAGAACGTCAAACCTACCTTCAAACCGAGATATACGTTAGATGCTGTAAAAATAACAGTAATCAATGCACCAAGTAGCATCCCACGTAACGTCAGTTCCGGCAGATGAAGGTCATGGCTCGTAAAGTCATGTTTCATAAGTACTTACCTCCTCTGTGAAATCATAAACTTAAAACAATATACTAAGCTACTTCCATTTTATCGTGTTAAAGCGATGATTTCAATATATATGCGACATTTATAATGTATACATATGAAAATTATAAATTTAAGTTTCCCACAAATATCTTGAAAGGTCTATTCTGTATCCAAAACACTTTATTAAGCGTGGTAGCCCTCCAAAAGCCTCCAAAGCTATCCACCCTGCTTCGCAGGGCCGCTAAGTCGTTTTTGGAGGACCCCCACGCTAATATATACCTAATCGTTTACCCTAAAAATAGACCTTTCATTATTCACCAAATAAAATATTTAATTTATAATTTTTCTACATATAACGCATTATCAATCTTACATATAGATTGAAATCATAAAGGTATGGGGAGAAGGAAAGCGCAATATACATCCCCTTTCTTATATGCGCATTATGCATATACACCTATCAATTATATGAAAATAGAAATCATTCTCTTTTATTCTGTACAAATATACAGGATTTTATATAATTAAAGTACCGACAATAGAGTCGGCATGTCTTTTAAGGAGGTTGTAAACATTATGGAAACAAGAATTGAATACGATTCAATGGGACCAGTCGAAGTCGACGCTAGACGAATTTACGGACCTCAAACGCAACGCTCGTTCAATAACTTCAAGATCGGTGACCACCGCATCCCTATTGAACAAATCAAAGCGCTTGCGCTTGTCAAAAAAGCATGTGCTTTAACCAATGCAAAGTGTGGCGCAGTAACTGAGGAAAAAGCGAAACTCATCGCTCAAGTAGTAGATGAAATCGTGGACGGCAAATGGGATGAAGAATTCCCGTTAACCGTATTCCAAACAGGCTCTGGCACACAAACTAACATGAATGTGAACGAAGTCATCGCTCACCGAGCTAAACAGTTAGATGAATCCAATCCGCTTCATCCTAACGACGATGTAAACCGCGGCCAAAGTACAAATGATACATTCCCTACGGCAATGCATATCTGTGCGTACTTTGAAATTACAAAACGCGTAATTCCTGCATTGGACGGTCTTATCGAATCCTTTGAAAAATTGCAAAAAAAAGGGAAAGGCTTGCAAAAAGTTGGTCGTACCCACCTACAAGATGCTACTTTTATCATGGTAGACCAAGAAATTAGCGCCTTTGTGGACGGCCTAAAAACTGCCAAAACTATGCTCCTTCAAAATGCTGACCACCTACTCGACGTAGCACTCGGTGGTACTGCGGTCGGTACAGGTGTGAACACACCTAAGGGCTATCTAGACGTTATGGAAACTGTATTGCCAGAGGTAACAGGTGCTCCATTCCGTGTTAAGAATAACAAATTCCAAGGACTTGCTCTCAAAGATGCATTTATGATGGCTCACGGTGCACTTAACACATTAGCGACTACCCTATTTAAAATCGCCAACGACGTCCGTTTCTTAGGCTCTGGTCCTCGCTGTGGCTACGGCGAATGGCATCTTCCTGAAAACGAACCGGGCTCCTCCATCATGCCAGGCAAGGTAAATCCTACTCAATGTGAAGCTTTGACCATGGTATGCGCCCAAGTATTCGGCCACAATACAACTATGACGCTCTGTGCAGGCAGCGGTGCGTTCCAATTGAACGTGTATATGCCTATCATGATCTATGACTTTGTTGAAAGCTGTCGCCTCCTCGCAGATGCTATGAACTCTTTCACAACACATTGTATCGACGGCGTAGAATTTGTACCTGAAAAACTCAACTTCTTCGTAGAACAATCTCTCATGATTGCTACATCCTTAACACCATATATTGGCTACGACAAGAGCGCTAAGGTGGTAAAAGAAGCGTACAAACGCGGTTGCTCTATTAAAGAAATCATCTTGGAAGAAAAACTCATGACCGAAGACGAATTTGCCGAAGCAGTTCGCATGAAATAAAATCTCTCACCTCTATGACATATCTGTAACATCCTCTCATACCTCAAATGAACGGAAAATAAAAGGACGCTATAGTCTTGAAACCTTCAGTACTACTTATTACTGAAGATTAGACTATAGCGTTCTTTTGAGTTTTATAAGACTAAAAAAATTAGATTGTAATTTTTTGACCTAATAAAGCTTCTAACCCTTTGAAAACTTTAATAATATTAATATATCCTTCTTGAATAGCGTTTGCGTTATATGGAGATCTATAATCATTTGCTTTTGTATTTATTACCATATTTCTAAAAATTTCTTGGTCGTGTATAGAGAAATCATTAAATGATGTATAAATAACTAATGTGCTACCATAAGCTTTTTTCATATCAGCTATTGTATCATCAGCATAACTTAACTTTTCACCGTATCCTTTTTGATTATAAAAACTATCATTGGGTAGTTTCTCTATATAACCTATAAACGGAACATTTAATATTTTTGTGAACCCTCCAGCCCCATAAACATATATAAAAGGAAAATGTGTTTCATAAGAAAAGACATAACCTTCTATTCCTACTCTTTTCCAATTATCCCGTAATGCCATATTAAATTGATACGGCCATTCATATCGCCCTAAAGCCCAATTCATTGTGCCATCTAAATCAAAATTATAGAACCAACAAAAAGGAAATAAAATTAGAATAGTAATAAGAATATTTTTTAATATCCGCATGTCTAATACCAAATCCAGATTTCTCACGAATTCTAGATTACCACTTGCAAAAACTCACGCTAAACGAATCCAAGCAAAAGTATAATATTTAATAATAGGTTAAAACATATAAATATATGTATAAGGCTACTAGAAAAAGCCAAGAGTATAAGGCGCCTTTAAATAATTTTTGATGCTTTTGTGTTTCAACCGCATCATAATTTTCACTACGAGGTATATAATACATTCCGATTAAAGAAATCCCCATAACAACTGAAGACAAAAAGAATAATACAAATATCGAAACGACTTCATGGAGCAAACCTACCCCAAGCCATATAGACATACCTAACATTGCCACAATTCTGGCTAATGAAAGCTTACCTTCATGAGTAATTAATTTGTATACAAAAAATATTATTCCTATTATTATAATTAAGTCCTGAAGCATTACTTCTCTATATCCTTTTTTAAATTAGATTTGATTCTATCCTTATAATAATCCCCAAATGACGCTCCAGCAACACCAACAGCAAAAACCCTACAGGGCCCGCACTACCTCCTACAACTCCACCCCCTAATCCAGTAGCTACTGGAATCAAATTAGCTCCCCAAGCCTTTACTAGTTCACGCCCACTGTACATTTGGTAATCATTTTGCATATCGTTAAGTAAGAAACCTATTGAAACAGGCCCTCCAACTTTCGCTACAGTTCGAGTAATTTTTGATGCGTTCTCTGCATAATACACATATCCAACCCATGGTTGATTTGCTACTTCAGATAATACATTTTGAGCAACAGACTTGCCTAAGGCATCCTTAGTCCAAACAAATATAGACTTAGATTCAGATACAGGCATTACACTCACTTTATCAGATGTATCAACAAAAATGAATCTTTCATTATTGGATCCATTACTGTATTTGGCTCTAGCCAAAGTAGCCATTTCATCTAGTATGATTGTAGTACCTAATGATACATCTTTATTCATAAGAGTGACATGATAATTTATGCCTAGCTTATTGACTATCCTTGCTCCTAATCCTTTAACCCCTAGAAACATATCATCATCATAAAAATAACCTTCAGCTTTAATAGTATAAGTTCCATCTACATTTTTACTAAGAAAAGGATTCTCAGCTTCTTGAATATAACTTATAGTTACGCCATTTTCAAGTATTCTTATTAACTCTTCAACACTACCATTATTATCAAGGTTTCTAATAATTGCAATTCTTAAAGACTCTATCTGATGCTCACTCAATTGATTTCATTTAGTCCCATATTGTGCTTCAGCTGCACCTGTTACAGGAGAATAACCTAAAGTACCATTTACAGCAGCACCTAGTAATGCACTTAATGTTTGAGCTACATCAGGTTTTTCTTTTGCAATTTTTTGAATTTCTCCAATTAATGCTTCATTGGTAGCACCAGCATAAAAACCACTACCTGGTTTATTCCCTGTCATACGGGAAGATACTTCAGCGACTATGCCATGGGCTATCGCTTTTGCAACTTTACCTTCTTTAGAGGTTGGATTCAAATTATGTAATTGGCCAAAGGCTTCTTTTGCAAATAATTTAGATAATTCTTGACGTTCTTCAATTTTCTTGTTATCAAAGATTTCATCAAGCTTATTCAAGCTATCATTTGTATCTCGTTACAGTGTTTGAATATTAACGCTAGCGTCTCCCTTGTGGATTTATACACCTGATATTATATTGGTATTATACTTAGCTCAATAATAAGGATATAGCTAATAATAAATCAAAATATATAGAAAAATATATAAAGCTATCATAAATATCCAGGAGTATAAAGCCCCTCTATATAGCTTTTGATGCTTTTGAGTTTTATCCTCATCATAATTCTCACTACTTGGCACAAAATACATTCCTATCAAAGAAATCCCGATACATATTAGCCACCAAAATAGTAAATAGTAAAACAAATGGAGATATCAGTTTACTCAGCAATACTAATCCACAACCGACAATAATAGAAAACGTTGCAATAACTCTAGCCATACTAAGCTTACCTTCATGCGTAATAAGTTTGTATATGAGAAATATAATCCCCAATATTATAATCAGATCTTGATACATTACTTATCTACATCCTTCTTTAATCAGATTTAATTTTATCTGTAGCACACTCTCACTTGCCGCAACAGATGTAAAAGAACCGACATTTCTAGAAACGACTTTCTAAATATAAATCTTATAACAACACTACATGATTAGGCATCTTATCAAACGGCATTACATATTCTGAAAGACTTGTTAATTCGTCCAAATCATTACGACTTATTACATATAGATGAAGTCCATCATCTTTTTCAACTATATCAGCTCTCCCACCATACCATGGTCTTTTATATGATAATATCTTGCTTTTTATATCTCCATTGAGATTAAAAATCTGTAATTGATTCTCTGCAACAGCTAATCCATATTTATCAGTCACAGATATGTCATAATACGGAACAGAAATAGGGTTTTGAATCTGAATCTTTTTTAGATTATCTAATATCGTAATATTATTTGTATCCAAGCATACTAATTTTCCATTATGAAGAAAGGACTCTTTTATTTCACTTTCATAAACAAAATATGCAAATTTTTCATCATAGTCTGCTATTTCATCTATAATACGAACAGAATAATCAATCAATGACAAAGATACTACCCCTTTATTGGTACGCATTAAAATTATGTCATCACTAAATTTATATAATTGATAAAAATAGAATTCCTTAATATTATTAGGAATAGGTATTATCTTAACAAAATGTGCATCGATATCTACAAAGCATAAAGACGACTCTAACTTAAATACAATTCTATTTCTCACCACATCTGTGTAAATTGCTTCAATAAGTAATAATTGTTCGCCTATATAAATTCTATTAACTTCTCTCCACTCCAGGTCCAAAACAATTAAACCATTAAGTTTATCATTTATAATCATATAATTTGCACATCGCAAAGCAAAAATTATAACATTTTCTAAACTTGGACTTTTTATCTGCTTAATAGATTCTAATTCTATCATCTACATTCCTTCTATAGTTTCATTAGATTATAATTCAGACCCTTTACATTAAAAGCAATCCACACTCGCTCTGCTCTATAATATCTTTTAAACTCCTCCCATTTATTAATGGATTTTCTAATAATGGTAAAAAATCATTACATTCTACTAAAAGATCCTCATCTTTCCAGAGTTGCCATAACGTCCTATAAGTAACAACCCCATATGTGGAATCATTATAATATATTTCTAACTCTCTGTTACATTTCAAGCCTTCAAAAACTTCATCATATAAAGAAGCACCCGAATCACTCATTGATGTTTACTCCTTCCTAATTTTTCTAGTCAAACATACTTAGCCTTAAGATGCTGCCAATTACCTTATAAACACTGATATTAAAGGTTTAAAAAATGTACAAAGATTTTTCATCATATAACTCATTAGCAAAAATATCACTAATTGTGTGATCTTCTAAGCAAGGTATCATTAAAAAAGTGTCTAAATCTGGCTCTTTAATGACACATTCATCATTAATCCAAAACTCCCAAATAACACTATTTGGAGTTATAAAACACTCTAATCCTTTATATCTAAACTCAACCTCTTCGTTCATGTCTAGATAACATCTTATCTCTTCTAGTTTATTCATTTTCTCTCACTAATTCAGCTTTTTCATACCCCCTGCTACTAGATTCTCATAGCAGGAGAATATCAGTTATAAAGGATAATAAAAGATTGAGTTACTTTCCTGATCATATAATGCAGATGTTTTATTATATAGTAAATACAGCACATATATATTAACTAAAGGTACAAATAAGCAAATAAGCCAAAAAATACTACTATTGGTATCCATCAAGCGTCTACATATCATAGTAATTACAGTATATGTAAGATAAATGTATAAAGTATATCTTAGAATGGATGGCTCAATAGTATAAGTTACAACAAAATTATACATAATAAAAGCTAAAAACACATTAAACATATGCCACTGACGAACAGTACTGCGTCCATAAAACCATAAACTATCTATTAAAATACTTTTATAGATATCAATCCAAAAAGGGTAGGACTCCTGTCGACTATAATATAACTTTAAGGTCTTAATTTGCCCATCGGTTAAATCATTTCTATTGCCCCACCACACATCAATAACTTTATTATCAAAAATAATCCCATTAGTTTCAATAGTATTATGAGCAGACCATAATTTATCGATTCCAAATGCCCAAAATAGTATCAACCCCATCAGAAAAGGAAAGAACATCTCAGGTGTATCTACGCTCCATAGTACCTCATTCCCCAATATATAATCAGTAGTGCCTCTAAAGCTAAAATTAGAACTAGAAATAGTAATACTTTTACCCAAAAGTAAAACCATTACTAAAGAAATCATTATAATGACATTAAGCCAATTAAAAGAAGCCTTTTTATAATAATTCAACCGCATGTAATTTGTAATAAAAACAAAAAGAATATAAAGAGTATGCCCTACATAAAATAACATATTATAGTATTCTTGATTATATATTCTATCAAAAGGAAGAGAAAGCATGAAAATATTTGCTTCTATGCCCAAGAAAACTAAAATATTTATTGAAAGATAAGTTTGCACATTCATCGTAAGTGTTTTAAGATTTCTTACATATTGAATTAACGCTACTACTTCAATTTTAAACTTACTAAATTCATCAACTAAAAACTGTTTCATACTTTTAATTATCATATAGATACCAATAATGGTGAAAGTTTTTAGCAGTATTTTATATAATCCAATATAAAACAATCACCGAAAAAAGATAGATTCCAGAACTAATGGTAAATGAATGCACACAAATGCTACCCTCTTTTACGTCTTAAATAGTTATAAATATAGTTCCATACCACATAAAACAAAAGTATTATAACATATGCGATAACAAAGAAATAAAAATCTACTTCATCTTCAATCAACTCTGGATTTGTGACAAGACTATATGGAATACATATAAGTAAAAAAAGTACTAAGCCTCGCACAAAATAATTATAAAGTTTTAAAAACATATGCTTACTCCCAACATAAAACCTATATATTCATAACACAACCAAAATTTTTAATTCTAATATATCACACTTATTATATAAGTTCATATAATAAAAAGAGGTATTATATTTTCAAATACAATACCTCTTTTTGTTTGTACCCTATATTTTTCTAATATTTCACAAGGTTTATAGTCATTAATACAATCAAGAATATGATGAGAACAGCCTGTTTTGTATTTAACAGTTCATAGGTCTCGTTAAATGTATCATTCTTAAACGCCTGTATTAGCAGTATTTCTTGTTTACTAAGTTCCAGGTATAAATCTAAATGGCATCCAATTGCCACTAGTATTGCTATTTTGAGATATCTCTTATATATATCCGCTGTCATATCGTAGATTAGAGAGATATCAAATAGCATAAGCACAATAATACATATAAGGATTTTATAAATAAAGGATTTACTATACATTAATGTATACCTATAGTGAGTTTGTCTTTCAAACTAAGCTACTCCATCAAAGAATGTAATAACCGTAATTTCTCGTGGACAGTTGATACGGATTGGGAACCAGTGTCCTGTACCATTATTAACATAGCACACGCTTTGTTCTTCTACATAGCGACCTTTTGTATATGGTGTGCCTGTTGGTACTAACGGCATACCCATAAATACGATTTGACCTCCATGGGTATGTCCAGATAGAGTCAACGGAATCTTTCGTTCAATAGATTCTTCAAAGAATTCAGGGTGATGAGCTAATAGGATAACAAAGGCATAATCTGGAATTCCGGACAAAGCTTTGTTAATCATGGCTTCTCGGTTGTCCTTTTTACGATCGTTATCGTACGCAACGCCCGCAATATATACAGGTTGTTTGCCGCCCATGATTTGAATATTACTATTCACGAGAATATTCATAGGTGTATTTCGTTTAAGTGCGTCAAGTACCTTATTTACATCGTGATGATACTCGTGATTTCCCAAGATAAAGTCAACCCCATCTGGGATTTGTTTTGCAAAGGTTGTCAGTCTTTCACAGACTTGCGGTAACCATGCAAGCTTATCAATGAGGTCACCAGTGATAACAACGCGATTAGGCTTTTGTAAAAGCGCTAGTTTCAGGATTTCATCAAAGTCATCTAAGTCAATACTCGGTCCTATATGAATATCACTAAGTTGAACAATTTTATAGTTTTTCAAACCAGGTGGTAGGTTCGTGTAGCCAAAGCTTTCATGAGTTACTACTACCTCTTGTTGACCTGCAAAGGCAGCATAGCTAGAACCACCGATAGTAGCCAACGGCACTATTGTTGCAGCAGTTCTAAAAAAGGCACGACGGCCTGTTCTATTTTCCTCTGGTGTTTTGCTCCAAATCTTATTAATTGTCCAATATAATAGACTAAGTATGATAAATACAGGAATCGCTAGGAATACGCCAAAGAGGAATCCGTAGCTTTCAGTACGGAACATATTCATCAAAGGATAGTACATCGTTCCATATAAATCCACTTGATTGAGTATATAGTATCGGATAGCCGCGAACCACGCACCGATAATGATTATATAGCCCACCCAGGCAGGCCATTTCTTTTTAGGCTTCCACAAGTTGAGGAATAGAGCCCAAAATCCTACCAGACCTATTGCGAGGATGGCAGAAAAAATGATATTAAATAGAATTCTCATTCATTGCTCCTACAAATTACTTTGCGATTTCCGTCAGTTTACCATGAGGTCCCGCCCAAGCATAGTCGGAGAACTCATCGCGCTTGATGAGCATCCAATCCTTTGGCAATTGAGCCCGGATATCCGCAAGCGATATATTATTTGCGTCCCCTATGTATGTTAAATCACCGCGGAATGCTTTCATAAACCACTTTCGGTGAGAGAAAACATGTGTTATTTCTTTCACAAGTACTGGTTGCAAAAATAGATCAAATCTAAGGGCCTGAACTAATTCTTCAAGGCCTCGTTCTCCGTCCTCAAAGGCAGATACCATTTCTACAGATGGGAATTCCCACATGTATCGTAAGAGTCCACGGTTCGGCCGTTTATGCAATAAATAATAGCCTTTATACTGCAAGATCCCCACGAATAAAGGCACCTCTACTACCTTTGTTTTCTTGATACGCACAGGTAGTTTATCTGTATCCTTATGTTGGTATGCTTCGCACATATTTACAATAGGACATTCGCCACAGCGGGGTGTCTTTGGAATACATACGGCAGACCCAAAGTCCATCAAAGCTTGGTTAAAGTCGCCAGGTCGAACGTGAGGCAAAGTCTCCTCTACGATAGCCGTAATAGCCTTTTTACCTTTAGTGCTCAAAACATCATCAAAGATGCGATACAACCGAGCATAGATGCGCAGTACATTGCCATCTACAGCCACCTCTGGTTCATTGTACGCCATGGATAGCACAGCCCCTGCCGTATAAGAACCTACGCCCTTCAAGGACTCCATGGTCTTACGGTCATGAGGCACGATACCGCCGTAATTTTCAACGACGTCCTTTACGCCAAGACGCAAGTTACGAGCACGACTATAATAACCAAGCCCTTGCCATGCGTGAACTACCTCATCTTCGGAGGCCTTTGCCAAATCCTCCAAGGTTGGAAATAGACGCATCCAGTTATCATAATAGGGTTTCATTGCCTCAATGCGGGTCTGCTGACTCATCACCTCGGATACCCAAATCTTATAAGGGTCCCCACAACCGCGCCACGGCAACTCCCGTTTATGTACATCATACCACGCCAATAGCTGTGGCACCCACTTTGGGTTCTTTTTATCAGTCATATTACCTCAATATATTATAAATTTAGGAGTCTAGTACCACTTTCACGGCTACATACTCCCTATTTTATACTCCAATACCCACCAGATAACGATTTTAACGTTAAATTGTAACAAATCGTACATTCATCATCCATTAATATACAGATCAATGCGCGCCAAGTGTTCGCTTTCAAGAACAGTATCAACAGTGGTCAAATCCATCTTATCCACCATATTATTATCTCGACCAAACACAATAGGCCCTTTTAATTTCTTTCCTTCTAACAACATCGGCAACCATCTACGGTCACCATCCCACATATGTTCGTAAGGAATTTGATTCGGCTCTAACCAATGAGGCTCCATTTCATCTGTTTCCTCTACATCGCCTGTGAAAGCACGCAAGAAATACACATAACTCACGTGCGTTAAGCTTTCATCAAAAGGAAATTGAAAATCAAAAGCCGCTACACATTCTAAGTCTTCGACACGTCCTTGAAGGCCAGATTCCTCAAATAGTTCGCGAATGGCACACGCTCTGAAACTTTCACTATCATCCAGTTTACCGCCGAAACCATTATATTTATCGGCCCCAAAACCACGTTTTTTACGACCTAGCAGTATACGATTTTGTTCATCAATGGGAAATACTAGCGTCGTCGGTTTCATGGGACCTCCTTAATCATAAAAATAACACTCTATTATTATACCATTATTTTATGTACGAATGCCTTAGTTGTGGTATGATTAAGAATATAGATTTTCTTGCAAGGAAGGAGGCACTAGATGAACAAACCACTTAGATTTAATATCGAATTAGGGCGCACAAAGCCCGTCAATATTCGCAATGAACAAGTGCGTTGTCCCTTCTGCGATCGTTCCAAATTAACGGATATCCTAGATACATCAGGTCATATTATATGGCTCATGAACAAATATCCAGTCTTAGAAAAAACTTGGCCTACCGTTATTATTGAAACGGAAACTGACGAAGGCGAGTTTTCTACCTTACCTACAGACGAAGCAGCCCACATTCTCCAGTTTGGCCTCGATAAGTGGCGCGAAACTCGTCAGCGTAAAGAGTTTAAATCCGTACTGTTCTTCAAGAATTACGGCTATATGTCCGGCGGTTCTATTCGCCATCCACACAGCCAGATTATAGGCCTTGAGAATTACGATTATCACAAAGATATTACGGCCCAAAATATGGAGGGTTGGCTCTTGCACGAGGATCAAGATGTACGCATCACCTTGTCTACCCATCCGATTATTGGGTTCTTTGAGTACAATATTCGCTTCAAACCAGATGCGCCGGTTCGTGCTGTAGCCCTTCGACTACAGCAAATTCTGCGCTATGTATTGCATAGTGTAGCAAACTTTAGCCAGTCCTATAATTACTTTGTATATAATCTTGAGGACGGCTATGATTACATCAAGGTAGTGGCGCGCTATGTAACGACACCCCTCTATGTAGGATACAAAATACCACAAACTTGCGATGAGGGACGAGCTGCTAAAATCAAGCACGATATTACGCCTTATTTTCAAGCTACTAAATAGCTCTAACCATATACCGTACATAATTTGATATATAATTTTATATATGGTTTAACCATACATATTTGAAAGGATTTTTATGAAAGTATTTGCCATCGGCGACCTCCATCTATCTGGCAATCCTCCCACAAAGCCGATGGATATTTTTGGTCCTCACTGGAATGATCACTGGGCCCGCATCAAAGAGCATTGGAATGCCAATGTAAGCGATGAAGATATCGTCTTTCTCGTAGGTGACATGAGCTGGGCTCTCCGCCTTGAAGAAGCGGCCTGCGATTTACAAGAAATTGCATCTCTACCTGGTAAAAAATATATGATTCGCGGCAACCATGATTATTGGTGGGCATCGGCGAACAAGATGCATAATCTCATGGGCGACGCTATTACCTTTATACAAGGTCACGGCACCGCAGAACTCATCCAAACCGAAGAAGGTCCGCGCCTTATTGCATTCGGAGGAACGCGTGCCTACCTCTGTCCTGGAGACTCCCACTTCTCTCCGGAAACGGACCAATCCATTTACGATAGAGAATTGATGCGTACCGAAGCGGCACTTCAAGAAATGGATAAAGCAATACATAAAGTGCTTGAAGAACTCAGGACGGAAACAAACGTCACAGATATGACCTGTTCTAAAAAATCCTATTCATCAACACCTGATTCAATTATAGATATAGAGAATATTCCTGTAACAAAGTTATTGTTGCTACATTACCCTCCATTTAACGAATCCAACGCTCCTTCTGGCTTTACGGACCTATTAGAACAATATAAAGTAGATATCTGCATCTTTGGCCACTTACACGATCAAATTTCTTTTAACCGAATTCCAAAGGAGTTTAGTACGACAAAACTAGAATTGGTATCTGCAGACTATCTAGACTTCAAACTAAAACAAATCATCTAAGGAGAGACCATGAGTCGCATTCACAAAGAACATTTACAAGCAGGCTATATCTTTGGTGACACCGTCAACCAAGAATATATATACTTGCCCTCTGGTGAGGTAGGTACGGAGCATCCGTTAGCTGTCCTAGAAACACCAACGAAGCGCGAAGATATTACATTGGACGAAGCCGTCCATATGATTGATACCCTAACGCTAAAACGTTGTAGCCATCCTACACTAGGTAAAAAATCATTTTAATAACGCAATCAATAATGCAATTAATTGAACAAAGGAGGCCGTTTATCACAGCCTCCTTTGTTTTTTCTTTAGTTTATACAAGAACTATTTTGTTGTCTTCCTTTTAGTTTAAAAGGTTAATTCATGACAAGTAATTACTTCGCATTACGCTCGATATGACTACCATAAACATCTCTGTAATCATTAGTTTGCTTATTGTCTTTATTGTTTACACGAAGTCGTTCTACCTTATGACGATCATTGTCTTTACCAGAGATTCGATCCACACGAATGCGATCCAAGTCACGAAGACGAGCCAATTCAGGATTAAATTCGTTAATCGCACGCCCCATTTTACCATCAATTGGAGCACCCAATTGTAAAGCACGGTAAATGATCGCAGCATACTCATAACGAGTCATCGTACGATCGCCTTTAAATTCGCCATCAGGATAACCTTCAACAAGACCTTTATCAGCCAAGTCTTTTACATATTCATAAGCCCAATGATTAGCCGGTACATCAGGGAAGTTCACATCTTTCTTGTCATACTGAGGTGCCATTCCCATGGATGCCTTCATTTGTTGAATCTCTACATTTTGGGCTTTTACAATGGCCTTTAAGTCCTGAACCTCTTTAGCCAAAGCTACTCTAGAAGTAGATACACCATTTTTTTGACCTAATTTCAAAGAAACGCCGGCATTGACCATGTTTTCACCGTTACCCATGGATCCAGCTACGCTGAACATAGTGTCTTCATTTGGTCTGTAGAAAGCACCTAATGCCATCGCATTTTCACCGGCATAGTTACCGTAACCAGCCGCAAAATTCCATTTATCATCAGGATCAAAATCCAATGGATGAATAGCCGCTAATGCAGCCGCACCAGCACCAACTTTTCCTATTTTGCTATTTAATAGGTTCACACCATTACTAATACCGCTAGTAGCTTGATACAATTGGCTACCGTTAACGGCATCTTTAGATGTAGCGGATACTTCACCATCGGCTACATTAGTGATTTTATTGCCACCATTATTTAGACCTTTATTGTCCAAAGAAACATTACCAAATTTAACTTTATCTACAGATACTTTGTAATCAGTACCACCAGCAGCATTTGTGCTTGTAGTTACAGTTACATTATTACCTGCAGAAATACTAGTATGTTTTTTAGCTTCTTTTAATGCTTCTGTGGCTAAAGTCTTATTATATTCAATACGACGTTCATGACTTTCGATACGCTCACTATGATTTTCAATTCGAGCATCATGATTATCAACACGATTATCTAAATAATCTAAACGCTTATCTTGATTGTCAATACGTTTTTCTTGATTATTCATACGTTCAGTTTGATTTTTTAATTGAATGTCATGATTTTGAATTTGATCTTCATGACGAAGTAAATCAGCATCTTGACGAAGATTTTCTTTAGTTAAACGAGTAATTTGATTATCATGATTTACAATTAATTTATTATGTTTTTCTAATTCTTGACTATGTCCATTTAAAATATCTTCATGTTTTTGTAAGACATCTGTATGATCTTTTAATTTTCGTTCATTGTCGGCAATTTTTTCTTTATTTTTATCGATTTCATTAATATTATTTTGAATTAATGTATTGTGATTATTAAGAATTCCGCCCACTGTATTTGCTACTGCATATAATTGACTACCATTTATAGCATCCGTGCTATCAGAAGATACTTTCCCAGATGCTACATTAATCACCTGACGTTCTTTACCAGATGCACCAACACTCGTAACGCCGTTACGAGCTGACCCTACCCCGGCAAAGCCGGAATAGTTAATACCATTTATATTAGCTTGTGTTTCTGTTGTGGCAGCTCTATCGGTAGATGCATTGCCTAAGAGAACACTATTTCCTTGTGTCGACGTCACATTACTACCCAGTACATATGTATTTGCTTGTGCTACGTTATTACTAACCCCAAAAGCACCAGAATCAATGCCAGAAACAGAATTACTGCTACCAATTCCAACTCCACCACGTGCAGTAATCGTATTACCTGAACCTAGTGCAACAGCATTTGCAGCACCAGCATTAGCATTATTACCTACAGCAGTTGCACTCTCTTCAGCTTTTGCATTATATCCAACGGCTACTGAACGATTTCCCTTTGCTCTAGCATCATTACCATATGCTGAAGAGAAATTACCAGATGCCTCAGCATTAAATCCAGTAGCGGTACTTGAAATACCACTAGCCTTTGTACTATTGCCAACCGCTGTAGAAGCTTCAGCAGATGCTTTAGCGGATGAACCAAAGGCATTTGAATTACGGCCTGAAGAAACTGATCCATGACCTATTGCAGTAGCATTTTCACCTTCTGCTCGTGCACTCCGACCAATAGCATTAGTATTATTAGCAGTTGCCTGTGCACTTCGTCCGATAGCTAGTGAAGTCTCACCAGATGCGGTAGAAGACTGTCCTACAGCAGTTGAATATGAACCGGATACCGTATTTCTGAAACCTACTGCTAAACTATGGTCACTGGTAACCGTATTTTCATCACCAAAGTGACGTGAATACTCTGTCGGATTTCCTTGTGCTTCTACATGTAATACAGTTCCCGTACCTAACGCAAGTAGTATTGCCAATGATAATGCAACTTGTTTGCTTTTCATCGTTTACTATTCCTCCCTACATCTAAAATTATAAATACAACGGATAATATATTATCATTTATAATATATATTCAACAAAACTCAGCATAAAATATGTCCATTATTAAATAATGTATTATCATTATCCTTAACTATTATTGTACTTTAAATATTAAATGAAGTAAACGATTTTTTAACAAAATAGATAAATTTATCAATTTTATCGATAAATAAAAATTCTATCAAATTCATCATACTATAATTTAATAGCATAATAACAATATAAGGAGATAAGATTTATCTTATCTCCTTATATTGGCTATATTAACTATATTCATTATACTAGCTATACTAATTATTCTAGTTATATTATTTGCTTTAGCTATATTACTTAAAATAGCTATATTGGTTATTCTAGCTAATCTTGTTATACTAGCCTATTAGCCCAAGAATCCTCCATGACCCATAGCTATACAATCTTCTTTGGTGATTTCATCATCTGCGATGAGGCGTGGCACAATTTCATCAAAAGCAGTCGGTTTGCTGAACAATACACCACCTGGTACACCAAGAATTGGTGTGCCATCTGCACAGTAAGCAATGCAAACCATGGACCCTGGTAACACAGGTAATCCATAGGTAACTACTCGATTTGCATAGCGTTTAATCGCTCCTGGGGTGAGATCATCTGGGTCAACGCTCATACCGCCAGTGCAGAAAATGATATCTGCGCCTGCTGCTTTCACCTTGTCGATAGCCGCCACGATATCGTCTGTATTATCCGTTACAATTTCGTGAGCTACCTTTATAACACCAAATTCAGCACAACGTTCTTCAATGATTGGTGTGAAAGCATCTTTAATACGACCTTCAAATACTTCAGAACCAGTCGTAACGATACCCATTGTTTTGCGCACGAACGGCTTTACATGTAACAAAGGCTTACCATCAGCAATTTTCTTTGCATCTTCTACTTGTTGTTCTTCTAACAACAATGGAATACAACGCATGCCTGCTAGTTTATCGCCTGCTTTCACAGGTGTATTATTAAATTTTGTTACAATGGTCAACTCACCAATGCTATTGATAGCATGTAATCGGTCTACATCAACCTTAAAAAGGCCATCTACATCCGCAATGGCTTCAATTTTACCTTGTGCCATAGGGCCATCGTGCATGTTTTCACCGCCTGCCATATGGTATAAAGCACGAGCTACATCCTCTTCATGCAAGAACCCCTCATCTTCCGGCTCCATTACAAATACATGTTCCTTGCCAAGATCCAAGAGTTTAGGAATATCCTCTTCTGTAATTACATGGCCACGGCGGAAGGGCGTGTCTTTCACCTCACCTATGACGATTCTTACGAGATCGTGTAATAATGTTTGCCCTACGGCATCTTGTGTTCTAATAGATTTCATAATATCTCCCAAGTCATTAATAACAAAATACGCTATTATATAACATCAAAATGTATTTAATACTATTATTCAATATTAATATATTTACATAGTACAGAGTAGACGCACTATTAGCATACCAACCCAACAGAGAATTAGGCCCCCTATTACTTGTACCACACCGTACCATAACGCTTGTACATAGGATTCAGCCATCATAAGCTGTAGCATTTCAAAGGCAAAGGTTGAGAAGGTGGTAAATGCACCTAACCCACCTACAACGAGGAAGAATCTCGCCCATTGAGGTAGATCTGGCTTTTGCATATAAATGCCTAAGACTAAACCGATAATGAGGCAACCAACGAGGTTTACTACTACCGTACCATACGGAAACGAGCTGACCTTTGTCATCACCCATTCACCGAGAGCCATACGGCATAAGGCCCCAGTGGCGCCACCGAGGGCAACGGCTATGTATTTTTCCATATTGCCTCCTCTACTCAAGATAACATACTAAATGGTATGATCACATTACTATAGCATACATGTAATACTACTTTCACAATTCGTGTAATTATCTGTAATAGCCGATAATTATCTAGTTTTCTATATTAGTCAGATACTAACAATCTCAGTATACTATATTTAGAGAGTAGGGAAAAGGAAGGAGTCCCTATGAACCCCTCGGCTACACCGCTCACCGAACTGCGGATCAACACGTACGAAGACCCGTTTTTACAACATCAATATGTTTGTTTAGGTCATAAAATCGCCATTATTCGTGTGTCCCTAAATATGTCTCAACAAGAGTTAGCTCGTCACATTGGTATCAGTCGTAGTTATTTAAGTAAATTAGAATGTGGTACAGGCATCTCGGGCATGTCTTTAGAAATTCTTTTTAAAATCGCTCAAGCCTTTCAAATCAACGTAGGTCAGCTCGTAAGACTGCGTGTTATAGATTATAAAAACTGTAATGCGCACCTAACATCACACTATAAACGGCTAGAGCTTCTGAACCACACCAAGAGAACGTCTCGAAACCAAACAAAAGCAAACTAATCCGATAGTCTAAAACAACGGTTAATTAAATACAACAAATGATAACTAATTTATATCAAGATGCTCTAAGTACTCTAAATGAAAATTGAATTAAATATTCAAAATAATAATTAAAAAAGCTCCACCATTGGCGGAGCCTCTCATATGTCATTATGCCCATTGCATCAGCATCAGCATCAGCATCAGCATCAGCATCAGCATCAGCATCAGCATCAGCAGACATTATACTTCATTAAGTTTTTTATGTTGTACTTCTGCATTTGCTTTTTTAAAGATAAATGCATTGTTGATATGCTGACGCATAGCTGTTTCTGCAGCTACTTCGTCGTGACGTTCAATAGCGTCTACGATTTGATCATGTTCATCATCACAGTCATGTGTACGTACAGCATTGAAAGAACTGATGTACATGTCGCGATTTACGCGTTCACGGAAACCTGCTAAATAATCTACAATGCGTTCATTGCCAGAGTAATGAGCAATCATTGTATGGAATCGGCTGTTTACATCAACACGTTCTGTGGCATCTTCAATTTCATGCATTTCTTTACAAAGGGTTCTTAGCTCTTGTACTTGCTCAGGTGTAGCATGACGAGCACATAATCTAGCACCAAGTCCTTCCATTACTTCACGAACTTGGTAAAGTGCTACGATTTCTTCTGGCGTGTCAGCTTTTACAGTAACACCTTTCCAAGGAACGATAACTACGAGATTATCTTTAGCCAATTTGCGGAATGCCTCACGCACAGGTGTAGCACTCACTTGTAATTGTTCTGCAATCTTTACTTCGTTAAGCTTCTCTTGAGGCATCAATTCGCCTGTTAAGATAGCTGTTTTTAATGTTAAATATACTTGTTCACTGAGAGGTAATCTTTCGATAGAATCCACTGCGGACAATTTGTATTTATCTTTTGAACTTTGTCTTCCCATTACTAGCCCCTAAACCTTACTAACCATTCATGCTTTCAGACTTTCAAAGAACGGTTAAAATGAGTATAATATAGTATACAACATATCTTAGACAGTATGTTGTGCGAAATTAAGTGCATACATTACAATTATAGAACTCATCATTAAGACTGTCAATTTAACTATAGATAATAGCTATATCTCATTTTTGAAAGTAAGGAAGTATACTATGAGCCGTTGTTTGATTATCATCAACCCTGTCTCAGGAGGCGGTGCAGCGCGCCGTTACGCCCTCGATTTACAATGGAAATTGAGTACCTTGTTCGAAACGATTGAGGTCAAATTCACCAGAGGTGAAGGCGATGCTACACGTTTCGCTAAGAACGCTTGTGAGCGCGGGTTTGATGCCGTATTCTGCATGGGTGGTGACGGCACTGTTAACGAAACCGTTAATGGTATTGCCCAAGGTGGATTCTCCTGTACCTTTGGGTTTATCCCCGTTGGTACAGTAAATGATATGTCTCGTGCGCTCGGTATTCCCCAAAATCCAACACAAGCTATCAGGCGTATCGATATCAATGAAACTCGAACCATTGATATCGGCCGTTGTAATGATCGGTATTTCTGCAATAACATTGCAGCTGGCGTTATTCCTAAAGTTGTAGATGAGGTTACACCAAAGGAAAAAAGCATACTCGGCCCTCTCGCGTATTTCTTGAGAGCAGGCCAAGCATTGTTCACTACAAAGGACTACACGTACCGCATCAAAACAGAGGATGACGATTTCATTTGCAAATCTCCTCTCGTTTTAGCCCTACTTACCAATGTAGTCTCTAGCTTTGAGCGTTTTATGCCACAAGCCTCAGTAGATGATGGTTATATGCGTATCATTATCTTCAAGGAATATTTTATCCTCGATATTCTCAGCGTATTACCACTCATTATCAGTGGTGCCATCTATAATTCTCGTTATACAACGACATTAACGGTGAAAAAAGCTCATATCGAACTTCTATCTGACGTCGATGATTTATCGACCAATATGGATGGTGATGCGGGTCCGGATATGCCTGTGGATATTGAAGTATTGCCACGCGTACTCAAAGTATTTGCACCTGCAAAACACAAAAAGAAAAAAGCCTTAAATCTGCCTAAACTACCACATATATAACAAGTAATTGGTAACACAAAAGCTCTCTATCAAAAGATAGAGAGCTTTTGTGTTTATTAGTTTATAAGAATCTATGTACATTAGTCCACGATGATTGCATCATGCAAGCGGAAGCTATAAATATAGCATGCTTTCACGGGCATCCCCGTCAATCGCTGCAAGGCCTCTTTATAGAGGTCCATTTGGATTTTATATCGTTTAATGAGTTCTTCTCCGGATGTAACGCGATCCGTTTTGTAATCTACGAGAACCCATTCGCCATCCTCCTCAAAGGCCGTATCAATAATACCTTGAAGGAACAGATTTTCCCCGTCCTCTAAGGTGTCGTATACGCGTTTTCCTTCAAAGAGCATGCTAAACGGCAACTCTCGCTCGATACGTTTTGCATTGATAAGGCGCTTACCAAGATCAGAGCTAAAAAATTTATACAAACTCGTATCGCTTAATAAATTCCGTTCTTCCTCTGTAAAAGTCCCATTCGCCACCAGTGCATCGAGTTCTTTCGTCAAAGAAGCTTGCGTATACGTCACAAGAGGTAGCCATTGCATAGCCTCATGCATCAAGGTCCCCCATTGAGCACCGGTTAATACATCATCTTCAGACTGTAATGCTTGTGGCTTTCGACCGAATACGGAGTTTGCTAGGTCATCTGCTGAAACTTCTACCGTTGCGATTGGTTCATTCAAAGTATCAATAGTTCCTGCTTCAAGTTCTCGTTCTTGGAATCGTCGTTTTAATTCACTGACAGAAATTTTTGCGGTTCGGCGAGTAGCATCATTGTACGGATAGCTATAGTTGAAGCGGTCCACGATTTCCTGCGGTAATTCTACGGAATTAACAGCTTTTAACTCACGCACCTTGTTGATGGTTGTCTCGTCGATATCCGCTTTGTAATCGAGATCACCATAAAGAGAGCCATCATGGATTTCAACCTTTAAACGGCACTGTTTATCCGGTAAATCAAAATAAGTTGGCCCTTCGTACTCAATGGCTACGCGCAATGGATTGCCACCATCTAAATGACGAGCAAAGCCCATAATCATCCAGTCTAGATAGGTATTAGCTTGTGTAATAATATCTGTCGGTAACTGTTGAGTTTCTACGGAAGCCGCATTTTTAATGAGCTCACCTATGGTGCTTAACACACCTTTAGAATTTTTAAAGCCTTTAATAAAGCCTGTCATGAACAGCTTATCTCGTGCCCGTGTCAAAGCAACATAGAGAATGCGCTGCTCCTCCGCCTTGAGGGCCGCTTCTTTTACGTCTTTCACATAAAACCAAGGCATGGTCGGGAAGGACACTCGAATATCCGGGAAATACCCTTTCAAACCAAGGCCTGCATTTTTATCGATAAGCAGCTCTGAACGCAAGTCCATCATGTTGAACCGTTTTTGTACACCAGATAGGAATACTACAGGGAATTCAAGGCCCTTACTCTTATGGATGGTCATGAGGCGCACCACATTATCCGCCTCGCTCACCACATTGGCAAGTGGCATATCTTGGTTGCTGTCGCGCAAGCTTTCCACAAAGCGCAAGAACCTAAAGAGCCCGCGGAAGCCAGAGGCTTCATAGCCCTTAGCTCTATCATATAAGGCGAGCACATTAGCGCGGCGGACGAGGCCATTCGGCATGGCCCCTACATAGTTTACATAGTCTTGGGATTCGTAAATATCCCATAGCAAATCGGTCACACCGTGACGACGCGACAAGGTGCGCCACCGCTCCATATGACCAATAAAAGCTAATAAGCGCTCATCTTGAGCCTCTTCTGCATAGGATGGCATGAGCGACCATAACGAACCCTCACCAGACAGGCGCAATGCGCCTAGTTCGTTCGCATCAAGGCCTACCAGGCCAGAGTGCAATACGGCAGCCATCGGCAAATCTTGTTCAGGATTATCTATGATGGATAACAATGCCAATAAGAGTTGAATCTCTTGTGCTTCAAAGTAACCGTCTCGCTCATTTACAACCGCAGGAATCCCCGCTTGACGCATGGCTTCTACAGCACGCGTCCCCCAACCCGCCAAGGATCTGCGCAAAATAGCAAAGTCTCGCCACTCGATTTGACGGAATGTGCCATCTGGATTTTGCACCTGTTTCTTAGCAGCATGGATTTCCTTGATTTTTTGAATGATGAAATCTAGCTCACGCTCGTTGTTTTCAGGGTCATCCCCTTCATCTTCGTCACTTTCACTAGCACCAAGGGTATCCTTACTCACATCTAAGAGCTGCAATTCCACGTCGCCTCCAACCCAATCCTCTGGTGCATCCTCTACGATGCGGCCAGGAATGAGCGATTCAGCCTCTGTATAATTAAGCTCTGCCGCGTCTTCCGTCATGATTTGGTAGAACAAAAAGTTCGTAGCAGCCAAGATATTTTCGTGAGATCGGAAATTCTTCGCTAGGTCGATACGACGTTCTACCGCATCATTGCCGCCGTACGTATTATATTTCTCCATGAACAGAGAACTATCAGCCATACGAAAGCTATAAATAGCCTGCTTCACGTCCCCTACATAGAACCTATTATCGACGCGAGAAATCAAGTTGATAATCGTCTCTTGCACGCCGTTCGTATCTTGGTATTCATCAACCATGATTTCTTTGAAAGTATCTTGCAGTTCCTTCGCTACTTCAGATGGCTGAGGATCATCCTCTGTGCCAGGCTCAACGAGAAGGGCCAAGCATAGATGCTCAAGGTCGCTAAAATCCATGATGCCTTGCTCTTGTTTCATATCCCGATACGCTTGGTGGAACGCAATTGTGAGTTCTACTAACCCTTCTATGATTGGATATTGAGCCTTAAACTGGTCTTGCAAGGTAGCTTCCAGAACGGTAAATATAGCGGTTTGCATAGCTTTGAGGTCATCTTTATTTTGACCACCCAAAGATTTAAACTCTGCCACCAATATAGGATCATAGGCTTGCGCCTCTTTTGAACCCATACGGAACTGATCCTTAATAAAGGTATCCATATGCTTACAAGCTTCGCCCATATCGTCCCAAGTTTGAGCCGCTGAAAGCATGCCTAGTGCAGCCAGTTGATTATCGTATATGTTTTGCCATTTGTGAGGCCCTGTCGGATCGAGCAGGATTTGTTCCATCCGCTCTAAGCGTTCACGAATGCGATTGATAACATCCATGTGATTTGACCACATATATTCACCCCACAGCGTATCACTAGGGTTTATGTTCATCGCCTCTTTATAAGGCTCTAAGGCTTTTCGTAGCCATCCATCGGGATTGGCGAGGGACATGGCGTAGTTATACAGGGACATAATCTTCGCCGTTAAGCCTGCATCGGATTTATCATCGCTGAAGAAATCTGCTAGCTCATAGATATTATAAAGGCCCTCTTCATAGGATTTAGTTAATAAATCGGCTAATACCTCTTGTTGTAGCAATGCCATTTCTGCTTCATTGCCGATGCGCGCTGTCGGATTAATGTCGAGCTTATAGAAATAGGACCGGATTACCCATTGGCAAAAGGAGTGCAATGTAGAAATATGAGCCGAGGGCAACAGATTGAGCTGTCGTTCAAGGCGCGCTTGTAGTGTAGCATCATCTGTAGATTCCATGGCTTTAGCCAAGGCAAGGCCAATACGAGCGCTCATCTCTTGAGCTGCAGCCTTTGTGAAAGTTACAACCATGAGTTCTTGAACAGATAAGGGATTATCCATGTCCTTAAGGCGCGTAATAATGCGTTCTACAAGAACCGCGGTCTTACCTGAACCGGCAGCGGCCGCAACAAGTAAGGTCTGATTATCTAAGGAGGAGTCCTTAGGCGCTATGATGGCAGACTCCTGCTCTGGCGTCCATTTAACACCCATGGTTTTCACCTCCTTCGCTACTATTATTTCCGTCGTTTAAGACCTCTTTCATCCGTTCTAATGCATCATCTTCGGACAATTTAGACAAATAATTATATCGATTACGGCTAGAGTCAAAGCGACATACCGTTCTGTAATCGCAGAATGTGCAAGGTCTAAGGCCATTCAATTGATATGGCTTAATCGGGAACTGCCCTTTCCCAATGTGACGACCCGTCTCAGCCATCACGTGATTTGTATAGCGGCACATTATGTCAAATTCACCTGTAGACTTAACCTTCCGCAAATCTCTGCTAGAAATGGTTTGATCTTTTTTCGTAGCAATCGGCACATAAGGCCCTCGCTTAGATCCATAGGACAAGAACTTATTGTCAATATGCGTCAACAGCTCTATATCATCGGAGAAGTACCCACTGTTTTGCCAAGCATCGCTTTCATTAGCCAACGAAACCGCATCTTCATAAGATATAGGCGCATCAGCAGGGATTTTAGGGTTCTTCACGTAAGAGTAAACCACCGCCGCAGGGGACATAGATCCGCCATGTGTTTTACCATAAGCGGACTCCAAAGCCAACAGATAGGTCATGAGTTGCAGTTTAAGTCCATAATACACATCTTGGGCCGTCACATGAGCACCACCCGACTTATAATCGATAACCATGCCATAGGTTTGATCATCCCGTGTATATTCGTCGATACGGTCAATTTGACCGATAAGTCGCAAGTAACGGTCTTCACCAAGAGGGACCCGAATAGGATCCCAGCCACCTTGACGACCAAAGTCTTGCTCTAAATACTTCGTATCAAAATCGCTGCGCTTAGACCACTCTACGAGGCGGTCTACCGTCACATGTAATGTTCTCTGTACACGCTGTTCGATGGCCTTTTGATAGGCATCGCTCGTTTCTTCGCCTAGCTGATTTTCTTGCAAGATTTCGTCTGCCACAGTACGGCATAGATTTTCTTGTTCCTCTTCGTCGAGGTCACGCCATTGTTTGTTATTTTCTAATAGATAATTCCCTAAGCGCTCTAAATTAGCATGCAAGAACGTACCGATTTCAGGAGCTCCAAAGGAACGTACTGGACGCGGCTCTAATTTCAAACCATATTGAGCATAGAACTTAAACGGACATTGTTGGTATCGTTCAAGGCGCGTCACAGAACCAGACATATAGCCTTTAGACAAGAATAGACCATTCACTAAATCCTGCGTTATGACAGGCACATTGTTGTTATCTCGAATACCACGTGACACCTCCGCTAAACGAGGACGATAGGTTTCGCTTTCACGAGCCCAGTTATAGAGTCCCCACCAAAGAGGATTGACCTCATAACCACTAAAGAGAGCCCCCCAACGCTCAGATAGTAATGACAGACTTTGGAGTGGGCGCCACACGTAATCTGCCTCCGTATCAGGTGCAATGGAGAGAGGAATATCTACTGCCTGATTTACATATCCAAGAGATTCTAATCGCTTTACAACGAGGGATGGCTCAAGACCTGTTCCATCCTCACCAGAGCCCGCATAGGACAAGGTCAACGAATCAGACGCCCGTGTCATGGCGAGATATAATAGGAAATTCTCGTTGAAAGCCTTCGGCAAGGCCCCTTCTGCTAAGGTAATGCCTGCATCGGCCAATTCTTGACGCTCCTTATCCTTAATGAGCCCTTCATCGCCCATACTTTGAGGGAATACACCTTGGTTGAGACCCATTACAAACACCTTAGGCCACCACTGGCTGTAGCCACGTTCGATAGTGGTGATCACCACATGATCTAAAGAAGGTGGAATCATAGAGTAGTTTACATCGCTAAGGCCTTCTTCGAGGAGGAGCATCATCTCATCCAGAGTCAATATTTCATCCTTCATGACCATAGAAATTTCGTCTATAAAGGAAAGAACCGCATTATACATCTGTTCATGACTAGCTTTGGATTCTTGATCACCTATAGTTTCTGCGTCCTTCGCCCATTCATAGAGCCGCTCTGGCACTTGTAAGATTTCTAATAAACCATAAAGTTGTGTACCCCACTCAGCCCCTGTATGACCCTCCGCATTAGCAGCAAAGTCAAACCATGGAGATAATATATCCATAATGGTTTCTCTTGCTTTGTTAACACGTGCTCTGCGTGGTGCATCTACGTGGCTCTCTTCATCTTGCCCCTCATGAAAGCCTCGTAGGTACGGCCAGCTTTCACGTTCCCATTTATAATGGTCGATACCAAACTCGAGAACGTAGTTCTCTAACTCATCTACAGCCTCACGAGTAAGCGGCATCAAGTCCGTCTTGAGCAAGAGGAACATGCTATCTCGACTATAGTTATGACGCACGATATCAAATAGAGCCGTCAATAGCTCGCCTAATGGATGGTTTTTCATAGGCCGCTGACGGTCAATAAAGTGCGGAATGCCGTAGCGAGCAAAAACCTTTTCTAAAGTGTCACCATAGGTTTCAGACTCGCGGAGCATAATACATACATCTCGGTAACGAGCCTCTTCAGATGAGTCTATATAGGCTAAAATACGACGAGCCACCGCATCGGCTTCGCGTTCCCTGTTATAGCCTCGAATAAGCGGAATCGTTGCATCTGTAGTATTTTTCTTACTAGGGCTAGCAAAATAATTAGCCTCTAGCTCTTGAACGATTTGAGGGCCTCGTTTCCCATCAAAGCCAACCCAGTTGATACTAGAGCCATAACGAGCAACTAAGGTGTCGTAAATTTCCAAAGGGCGGCTGAAGAGATGCTCCCCTCGACGAGCAAATTTTAACGCCTTTGGAGCCATCGGTAAATCAATAGTAATAACGGCTTCCTTTGCCAAGTCAAACAAGGTATAAATCAGCTCGTAGTGTGTGGGCGTAAACCAATGAAAACCATCGACAAAGACATGGCTATTTTCCATGAGAGGAGATTGTGGCAAAGCCTCTATGATTTCCATGATAGGATCGATGTCGCGCTCCCCATGACGACTGAGTTCCTCTTCATAGGCGGACATACAGATAGCTAGCTCGCGTAATTTCTTTTGTAATACTTTATTTTTAACAGACTCTGCCCCTCGTTCTAGGTCAGCAGAGCCTACACGAAAGGCGCGGAATTCAGAAAAGAGCTGTTGCAATACGGAGGAAAACTCAGGCCGCTTTGTAGCCTGTTCTAACAGCCCCAGTTCCTTTTGCTTTCGTTTCATTACAAGGCGCAACAACATAGACCGGCCAAAGCTTGATAAACTTGATTGACCAGCCCCTTTTGAGCCTATCGATTGATATACCTGATAACCCAAACGCCCAAAGCCTACGACACGAACTGTAGTAAAGCCTTTTTCAGGCATAAATTCAGCTAGCTCCCGTTCTACCCGATAGGTGGCAGGTTCAGGAACAAGCAAAATTATTGGTTCCCCTGGACAATCTGTCATGACCTGACGGATGCGCTCATATACGGCACGTGTCTTGCCTGATCCAGCCCGTCCATAATAGACGCTAATACTCATGAGACCTCCCTAGTGAAACTTTCACCATCTCAATTGATGTAATCCACAAATGTATATTGCTCATATCAGTTAACGCATTAGATATAGCACTACACAAATTAATTGTAGCACTATACGAATTAGATATAGCATCAAACGAAGTTTTTCGATATAATAAATTACTATACTGATTATTATTATATAGTAATATGACATTCTATGGCTAATTGTACAATATTTGACTCATCTGTTTATATTTATTTATAATTAAGATAATATTTTATATTTTATTTACAATTAGCATGAATTCCTATATAATACAAGTTAGTATCTGTGTTATTTGTAAAATTATGTATTTAGGAGTAAATTATTATGAACAAAAAACATTTAGCAACTGCTTTTGCAGTATTTGCAGCGACAACAATGTCTTTCTCTGCTTTTGCTGCAACTATCGATGCTAATGCACGCGCTTATGAACGTGCTTCAGCAGAGCAATATTCTTATCCTGCACCACAAGCGGCTACGCCAGCTTACCAAACTAGTTATGCCACAAGTGCACCGCGCCCTGGTTACAAACCATTGCCAGCAGTGCCTTATACAGCAGGCGATATGGCTCAACAAATGCCTGTATCTAAAGAATTAGGTGATCCAATCTTTGTGGCACCACAAACAACAGCTGTAGGTCTTCAAATCATGGATCCTATCCCTACTGAAACCCAACCTGTATACCAAGAAACTGTAAACTCCGTAACAGCTAATGGCAACGGCAGCTCCTACGTTTCTCGCTACAAAGCTAACCAATTGAACGCTTTCGACTTGTTGTTAAATGGTAAAACTTACACATATGACTTGCCTGCATACACTAACGGCTACCAAGTGAAAACTGCTAGCTCTTACAACCGTGCTGGCAACGGTGTTGCGAATGTATTCTCTACAAACGTAATCACTGAAGCAGTTGTAAACAACAACTCTTTGCGCATCACTGTAAACATGACTCAACCAACAGCTGTAGCAGCTGCTAAATTACGTTCCATGCAACAATCTGGTCAAGTAGCAAGTGGTGAAGTAGCTGCATTGTTCGCTTACAATGAAAGCTATGATGGTGTAAAACAAGCAGCTCATTATGATATTTTCAACAACAACGGTCGTTACATCGTTGTTAAATCCGGTGCTGTAACTGTACCAAATGGTGCGCAACACCCTTATGCAACTGCATTATTTGCAGTAACCGAAGACACTGTAGCAGCTGTAACCGTATCTGGCAACACTGCTGAAGCTTCTGATTTAGTAAAAGGCACTGCATATGCAATCGCACAATCTGCTAAGGTGTCCAACAATAAAGTATCTACTAAATCTAAAAAATAATTCGTTACGAATTTAATTGTATCTGGTGAAAGCCCCCAACTTTCGCTAGCACAAAAGGCTATAAATCACTAACTCCCCCAATGAGGCAACTCATTAGGGGAGTTTTTATGTTCTTTATATTACAGTTGCATTATAGTCCCGTTACAGTCGTATTATAGTGCCGTTATAATCGCGTAAAGACCTCTAATGCCTTATACGCCATTAATCGATAACCGCGCTCGTTGGGGTGTACCTCTCCAGCAAAGACAATTTGTCCAATTTGATCCGCTTCAAACAAGGTGGTATAGAAATCTATGACCTTAATATTACGCTCCGCTGCGTAGGCTTTTAGCTGTTCATTAACCTCTCGTACAACCAGATTTAATCCATCCATATCGCTATCAATTTGAGTTTCTAAACCGATGATTACCATCCCTTTTGTACTAGCCAGCTCAATAGCTTTCACCAAAGTCTTGTACACATAGGTACTATCTCGACCTTGTAAAATATCGTTAGTGCCACACATCAAGAAAATATGACGTGTTGGATCGGATACAGCAGTAACCGCCCAATTTTCAATATTATATATCATCCCCTGTACGGAGCAGCCATCTTCACCATAATTTGTAAAATTAACGTTCTCTATGGAAGCATCGCAGATTTCGACCCAACCGCGTCCATAGGGTACATCATAGCCACGCGTAATGCTATCGCCAAAACAGATGATTTCCATTTACATCCCTCCTGTACTATGACTCAATCATATAATAAAAGAACACCATACACAATATACATATTAATTACAAAAAAGGACCCGTTTTAATCTACCCTCCAATTAGACGCAATTTTTAGAAGGGCAGTTCATTTACGGATCCTTTTATATTATTTAAGACGAATGAAGAACAATGCACATGCACCGATGATCGGCGCTATGGCGATAGACATCAAGGACATTTGGTAGCTGCCCGTCATAACGAGGACATTCCCCAAGAGTAGTGGCGCCAAGAGAGCACCGATTTGATTAAACAAATTTACAAAGCCCGCTGTTGTGCCGCGCAAATGAGGTGCTGCAGACTGAACTACTAAAGCATTGGTCAACGCACTATGCATAAAGGCACCAATACCGAGGATTGGACCTGTTACAAAGAGCATATTTGGATTTACCGTACTTGCAAACAAGATTAAAGCGGGCGCAAATAAGAACATAACGAGCGCCGCTAAATGGTTCTTCTTAATTGGCAAAATATCAGATAAAATACCAATTGTTGGTTTCGCAATGAGCGCAGCCGTACCAAATACGCTCATGACTTGGCCTGCATAGATAGCAGTTACACCTAATTGTTTAACCATGTACAAGTTCGCCCATTGCGTTACGCCCCAAGTCGTACCTGTTGCAAAGAAGCCCGCAATGGCCAAACAACGAATGTTGCGGTTGGAAATGATGTGCTTCAAGTTTTCTACTAAGGACGTTTGGCCTACACCAAGTTTAGCAGCCGCTGCAGAAGCCTCGGCTTCTCGTTGTGCTAGGATTTCTGCACTTGGCTTACGCACCGTGAAGTAACATAACACGAGTACTGCCAATGGCAAGATAGCTGTAGCAAGGAATGCCGTTTGCCAACCGTAATGTGTAGCTACATATGGAGCGTAAAGGTTTACCGTAGTAATACCAAAGGAAGTACAACTCATGAAGATACCTACGGCCGCACCGCGTTGGTTAGGACCGAAGTGATCTCCGATAGCGCTCAAGCAAGAAGCTTGTACAGGACCAGACATAACACCTAACAAGAAGCGCAAGCCCCAAGCCATGTTATAGTCTGTAATGGTACTCATCAAAGCCGTTACAGCAGCCATGCCGATCAAACTAAACAAGATAGTACGTCTATAACCAATTTTATCAGCTAAAATACCACCTGGCAGTACCGTTAACGCATAACCAAAGTAAAAGGCCGAAATATGTTGAGCCCCCATCTTAGCTGTAAAATGCAACGCCTCATTGAGGATAGGCATAACAGATGCCCAAGACAAGCGCATAACAAAGCTCAACAAGAATGTGAGCCACACGCTAAGGAGAATTAAAATCTGAGTTCGCGAGAAACTAAGTCGATTCATACGAGCTCCTTTCTACAGAAAACCTAATAAATATATCGATAGCATATCATAGTGCGTAAAGATTGGCTATATAAAACTGATATTAAATCCTCCTAAGTCAATCTCGATCTTGCCTATAATCAGAACCACCCGTAAAACGGGTGGTTTGCTCACGGGCTATAAGCCCGTAGTACTAGGCCAGCGTCTAAAGGCGCTGGCTTTCACTACGTTCAAGCCGCATAGCCATTGACTCGTAACCTTCCCCTCAAAGGGGATATGTATTACTTGCTACCCTTAAAAGGGTCCTCATATTCTTTTACACTTAACTTATCCTTCATTTGGTCATGTAACTCTTGCTCACGTATATATTTTTTTACTGTTGCCTCATTTAGACCTACCGTACTAACATAATATCCCTCAGACCAAAAGTGTCTATTTCCAAATTTATACTTTAAGTTTGCGTGTTTATCGAACATCATAAGTGCACTTTTACCTTTTAAATATCCCATAAAAGATGAAACTGCTATTTTAGGTGGGATTAATACTAACATATGCACATGATCTGCCATAAGCTCCCCCTCTATAATCTTGACGCCCTTATATTCACATAAACGCCTCAGTATTTCACGTAAACTATTTCTATATTGATTATATATAACTTTACGTCTATACTTAGGTGTAAATACTATGTGGTATTTGCATAACCATTTTGTGTGCGCAAGACTCTGTGTCTTTGTTGCCATATAAAATCACCTTTCTTTTGCATATAATGCGGCTTGAACACCTACATTATACTTAAGCAAGGTGATTTTTTTGTATAACTTTCGTTGCCGCACCCGCATAGCGGGTGGTTTTATGGTTCGCGACTACGTCACGAACCAGTCTAAAGACAATAACGATAAAAAGCCCTCTAGGCATAAACCTAGAGGACTTTATTATATTAATATAATAATCGCCTTTTCTGTTTCATCTTTCTTTCAGAATTGATATAATCTCCTTAAAAGGAGGTAAATATATGTATTCAAACTTTGTAATATTTTTTATAATTATTGCCCTATATAAATTAATCTCTAATAGTTATAAATATTGGCGTTGCTCGCAATTAATGGACCATTACTTACAATGGCTCAAAGGAGATTATTCAGATGAGTTAATCTTTCAATCTAAATACGAGGTAACTAAATTACTCTCTATTACCCCCGATAAAGGATTACCACTTACATTACCTACAGGACTAGGTCAAGTTTATTCCGCTAATCATAGTACAATTTACTCATACCCCAGCAAACTTCATCCATTTACTACCGCCACTTTTGAAATGTTTGCGGAATCTAAAGGAGCCTATAAGACTAAAATCTTAGAAACTTTTAATCCACTTTATTGGATCGAACTAATAATTTGGCTCCCCAAACGATTTACTTTATTCTTAGGATTAAACAGCGAGCTAAAGGCTGTTAAAGCTATCAATCTCTTACTCCAAACGATCTACTGGTTTTTTGCAGGTTTAAAATTTTTGGGATATGAAATCATTCCTCTCTTGCAACATATATTTATTAAATAAATCGTCCCATTTTTTGAGCAATAGGTTAATGTACCTCTATTTTTCTAATGTTGTATTATCATTCATATGTTCAAGTACTTCTTCCATAATTTCTTGTATTCCCTTCGTATTTCCTTTCCCAGTACTATAATTACGGTGAAAGGATGTGATTATATGATGCAGCTAGATGCAAAAGTATTAACATATCTAAATAAAATTCAAAATCCACTTATTGATGACATTTCTCATAACATTAATATCCTATTGGAAGTATTACAAGAATTCTCAATAACTTAGTACTTCTTTCATATGTTGAACAAAATCGCGAATTAGATAATACCCCTATGTCCTAAAATGTTATTTCTATCTTTTTTTATTCCTACAGGCTTTTATTCAATTATGCCAAGAGACATGAAAGCATTGACGGAATATGACATTACCCAAAAGAAACACTCAAGAAAGTAATTATCAGTACAGTTAAATGGTTAATTTCCCTTATCGTTACCATCAGCATCTTCGTTGGTAGTTGCCTCTTCTTTACTAAATAAACTCCCCTCATGTTATACTCATCTTAAAAGGAGGTAAGTACGTGGGATTTGAAATTAATGGATTTGATGAACTAAAAAAACATCTTTCCAAAATTGAAAATAATCTTTATAAAATGAGTAAAACTGATAGCCTTAGTTTTGATGAACTCTTTACTAGTGACTTTATGTCTAAACACACTAACTACAAGTCCTTTGATGAATTCTTATCAGCTAGCGGTTTTACGCAATTATTTGAAGATATTCCAGATGATGATTGGGATATCTATGTTTCACAACATTCAAACTTTACATCTTGGGAAGAAATGGTTAATACTGCTGCAGAACAATATGTAAGTAAAGAACTTGGTTTTGAATAACCTTCTTAAAAACACGCTATACAATCTGATGTATCTAAACTAAATAATCCCCTTATCCTTAATTAAATAGGATAAGGGGTACCCATACAGCCCAAGAGGTATATAACTTATCAATTTTAATATTATTTAGTAGTTGTACTTGACAAAATACTAATTATGCATTTTTGTTATGCACTCATATATTGTATTATTTGTCAAATCTGATATACTATAGATAGTGAATTGACTTCAACGCTACGGGCGTTGGTCACTAAGGCGCTATCTTTGGATAGTGCCTTTTTTATATATCGGAGGTTTTATTATGGCATACGATAAGCCATTTTTAGATTTGGATAAACAAATAGATTTATTAATTTCACGAAATCTGATTATCTCAGACCGTGAACATGCAAAACAAATTATAATGACCGCATCTTACTATGATTTATTCAATGGATATAAATCTGTTTTTATGAATCCAGATGATACTTTTAAACTAGATACGACTATTGAAAGTATATATATCTTCTCTTTTATAGATAAAGGGCTACAGTCCGTCACAATGAAGTATAGTTTAATGGTCGAAACTTTATTTAAGACTAGATTAGCACATGTTATTTCAGAATATTTAGGAGTGCATCAAGATGATTATTTACATGCGCATCATTATAAACAAAAAATTAGTGGATTAACCTTTCAAAACGTAAAACAAGAAATACAACAACAGCTTAACTTGAGATATGCAAAACAACCTACCAAATATTATTTGAAGCATCATAATCATGTACCAGCATGGATATTATTTAAAAATATCTCTTTTGGTAGCGCTATTAATTTATTTAAATTTCTAAATACGAAACATAAAATAGCTGTTGCTAATACATTACTACCTACCAATACCATTGTAGGTAAAGATAAAATAGAGCTTCTTATAAATACATTAGAAGCAATAAGGCGATTTCGAAATTGTGCAGCACATAGCTTAAACTTTTTCGGATGTAGATCTATTTACAATATTCCTGGTAATATTTTATATAATCTTTTACCTAAAGGAGTTTTAAAAAGAGAAAAAGGTAAAATAACAAAAACTGATAAGAAGGCACTAAGAGGGTTATATGGTGTTCTTATTATGATGGTTTTATTATTAAACGACCCTCTTCTAATTACATCTTTAATTTACGAATGTAGAACCGTTTTTAGAAATGCAAAAAGCAATGATATAGCAACGCAAGCTGTTATTGATTTCCTAAACGAATTAAATAATAAATACAAACAAGCAACAGATCTTCCTATAAACTTTGAAGACAAGTTAGAGCTTATTCATCAATCCATTACCTAAATAAAAAAATCCCCCCATTACATACTGCATGCAATGGGGGCAAATTATTTTATTCTTTTGGTGGCAAAATTGTGTTATAATTCGTTACAATTCGTTATAATTGTAATCTTACAATACCGTTATAAACCCTTATTCTGACTATATTTGTTATAGTCGTTACAATTTGTTATAATCTGTGGTAATTGTATGTATTGGTGGCGGAGAGGGTGGGATTCGAACCCACGGCCCCTTGCGGAGTCACTGGTTTTCAAGACCAGCTCCTTAAACCACTCGGACACCTCTCCATAACGGTACTATTATATCAAATTGGTCTAATAATAAGCAACAACGTAATACGTAAATAAGCAATAATATAATACATAAGCAAGCAAAAAAGCTGACTTACAGCCAGCTTTTTCATTTGTATTTAACATTTAGTATTGCCCTAATCTATTAGTTATTTATCATATATGTTAGAATAGGTCTTTTTTCCACATGCCTATGATAGCAATGATAGAACACACCACAGAAATACCTACTACTTCGTAAAATCCATTTGGATCATCCTGGAATGGCAACGCCACATTCGTTCCCCACAGGCTGAATATGATTGTGGGCACTGCCAAAGTAATCGTAAGGGCCGCCAACATTTTCATCACCATATTGAGGTTATTTGAGATAATCGATGTAAAGGCGTTCATCATATTCATCAAGATATTAGAGTACATTTCAACCATCTCGATGGCCTGTTTATTTTCAATGATAACGTCTTCCAAAAGATCCTCATCCTCTTCGTACATTTTAAGCAAATGTCTATAAGTGCTGTGACCACGCAAGCGCAATAGGCGTTCCATAACAGTTCCATTCGTACGCAACGCAGAGGTAAAGTATGTCATGGATTTCTGCAATTCCAATAGTTGGAAGAAGTCTTTATTCTTCGTCGTATGACGCAACTGAACTTCAATATCGTCGGTACGGCGGTTAATTTGTTGCAAGTAACGTAAAAACAATGTAGCTGTACGGTACAAGATTTGGAACAAGAACCGCGTCTTTTTATATGTATAGAATGTAGACAGTTGATTTGAAATGAACGGATATAACACTTCGGACTCTTCAAGACATACAGTAATAAAGAAGTCAGGCGTCAAAAAGATACCGAGCGGCACCGTATCGTACATATCATTGCCGCGAATCGCAGGAATGTTGATAACCACGAAAATATAATTATCCTCTAATTCCACGTGAGAACGTTCTTCCATATCGAGGGCGGTCTTTAAAACGTCCGTTGGAA
>ERZ773010.181-NODE-181-length-47634-cov-14.447277_pt1 | contig 47634 bp, 39 predicted proteins | sample MGYA00580842_ERZ773010 | MGnify/ENA primary metagenome ERZ773010 (study PRJEB29015, sample SAMEA2737982) | human oral metagenome | biome: human oral; feature: human-associated habitat; material: dental | place: China | collected 2107 ... | reverse complement strand
TCCCCGATGCGGATCAGTCTCGTCTCGGTCATGACACCATCGTGGGACCTGACACGGTGTCAGGGTCAAACCCCCTTGAAAATCAGGGGAAATATCCGGTTCGCATCGTCCACGCGTCCCATGCACCGCCCGTGATGACCTGCCACACTGAACCTCATGAATCTGGGTCCCTGGCGCAATCGGCTGAGTTTTGGGCTGGGTACCCTCGGCCGTGACATGTCGGCCGCGCTGGTCAGCATGTACCTGATGTACTACCTCACCGAGGTGCTGCACATCCCCGCCTCGGCGACAGCGGCGGTCACGGTGATCATCGTCGTGATGCGCATCTTCGACGCCCTCAACGATCCGGTCATGGGGGTGATCGTCGACAACACCCGCTCCCGTTTCGGGAAGTTCAAGCCGTGGATCGCGCTGGGAGCAGGACTATGGGCGGCCGCGACCCTGGGGATCTTCGTCGACACCGGCCTGACGGGCTGGGCGTTCCTGGCGTGGTTCACCGTCGTCTACCTGTTGTGGTCGGTGGCGTACACCATCAATGACATCTCCTTCTGGGGCATGCTTCCCGCGCTCTCGCAGGACCAGCAGGAGCGGGAACGCATCGGGGTGATCGCCCGGATCTGCGCGAACATCGGCCTGTTCGCGGTCGTGGTCGCCGTGGTCCCCGTGACGAAAGCCCTGGGAGCTGCCTTGGGCAGCGAGCAGCTGGGGTGGCTGGTGTTCGCAGCCTTGCTGGTGGCGTTGAAGCTGCTCTTCCAGTCGCTGACGTTGCTGTTCACCAAGCAGCAGGTGACGACCTCGGCTGCGCACACCCCGTTCCGGGAGCTGGTCCAGGTCATTGGGAAAAACGACCAGCTGCTGTGGGCGGCGGGTGCGATGCTCTGTTTCATGAGCGGCTACGCGACCGTCACGAGCCTGGGCATCTACTACTTCAAATACGTCTACCGGGACGAGGGCGCCTACTCGGTCTTCGCCGCGATCCTCGCGGTAGCCCAGCTGGCGGGGCTGGCAGTCTTCCCCCTGGTGCGCCGCTACCTGAAGCGTCTCCAGATCCACAGCCTCGCAACGGCCCTTTGCCTGGCGGGACTGGTGGTGTTCTGGTTCGCCGGGTCGTCGCTGCCGGTGGTGGGGGTGGCGGGAGTCCTGCTGTTCACGGGACAAGCGTTCATCCAGCTGCTCATGCTGATGTTCATCGCGGACTGCGTGGAGTATGGACAGTGGAAGCTGGGACGCCGCAACGAGTCGGTGACGCTGGCGGTGCAGCCATTCATCTACAAGGCGTCGAACGCCATCGGCAGTGGTTTCGTCGGGCTGGCGCTGCTGGTCTCTGGGATCAGCGGGGCGAGGCAGGTCGACGATGTCACGGCCGACGGCGTCGCCGCGTTCAAGCTGGTGATGCTGGTCGTTCCGATGGTGTTGATCGTGGCCAGCTGGGTGATCCTGCGCTCTGGGTACCGGCTTGACGAGAAACGCTACGGCGAGATCGTGGCCGAGCTTGAGCAACGAGGGGCCACGGCGGCCTGAGCATGCCCGCCCATGTGCCAGGCCGCTGGAGTCCCTGAAGAAAGATAAAGCTCTGGGTCCATCCGACCCAGAGCAGTGGCAGGTGTTGGATTTGAACCAACGTAGGCAATGCCGACGGTTTTACAGACCGCTCCCTTTGGCCGCTCGGGCAACCTGCCATACTGGCTGACCAGCGTCGGAAAGAGTATCAGTGCCAGGCGGTCGCGTCCAACCCGGAGGACTAGGAAACCTGCTGGCACAATGGGTGACCCATCATCTGAGGAGGAAACATGGCAGCAGACAGCTCTTTCGACGTCGTCAGCAAAGTTGACCGGCAGGAGGTCGACAACGCGCTGAACCAGGCGGCCAAGGAGGTGTCGCAGCGCTTCGACTTCAAGGGAACCGACTCCTCGATCCGCTGGTCCGGGGAGGCCATCGAGATCGAGTCGAGCGGTGAGGAACGCGCAAAGGCAGTGCTCGATGTGTTCCAGTCGAAGCTGATCAAGCGTGGGGTGTCGCTGAAGGCCCTCGACGCGGGCGAGCCACGCATCTCCGGGAAGATGTGGAAGATCACCTGCACCACCAAGCAGGGCATCAAACAGGAGGACGCGAAGAAAATCTCCAAGCTGGTGCGCGACGAGGGCCCGAAGGGCGTGAAGGTGCAGATCCAGGGCGACGAGCTGCGCGTCAGCTCGAAGTCACGTGACCACCTCCAGGAGGTCCAGCGCCTGATTAAGGAGGCGGACTACGACTTCGCCGTCCAGTTCGTGAACTACCGCTAACCCCGGCCCGAGGTCCGGTTCCCGCCTGGAACTCACGTCCCCGCGCACGAAACAGCGGCCCCGTGCGCGGAACGCTGCTTGCGGCCAATGCTGCAGAATGGTTCAGTGGAGTCGGCCCCTTCCCGTGCGCAGAGCACCGAGCCGGGTCAGCTCGCCAGAGAGTGCGAGCCATAGGTCTTCCCCACGTGCGTGGAACGCGACCCACTCGGTTCATCTCCCCGTCATGATGAACAGGTCCTTCCCCACGAAACGCCGAACCGGGTCCATGACGTCCTGAGACCATAGCTGACCCTTTCCCTGCGCACGCCGTCGGGCATCGGAGTGTTTTTGTCACCCAGACCCCACCCTTTCCCTATACACGAAACCTCCCTGTGCACGAAACGCCGTCGAACGACGCGACGACGTCGCCCCGGCACGCCCCAGCGCACCAGGCGGCGTTTCGTGCTCGCGCAGAACGTCACGGAACGCAAACCGTCATCCCGGACACAAACCGCCATCCTGGGGAAGCCTTACCCAAGACCTGAGAAGCCACTGCCGCCCACAGTCCGGCACTTCGTCGTGCACGAAACGCCGGGAAATGTCGCAGCCACGCGGCCCAGGTTCTGCCCCGACGCACCAGACGGCGTTTCGTGCACAGTGGAGCGGTAGTGAGTGATGACGAGATATAGACGGGCGACGGGCGGTAGACGAGAGGTAGCGGGAGCAGTCGGGCTGACAGAAACCACCGGGCGACGGAGCCACTAAGAACAGCTGAAACCACCAGAGACGCCGAAACCACCACAGGCTGTGGGACCATCAAGACCAACGGGACCCTAGCGAGACTTGCAGTTCGGCGCGACTCTAACAAGACCACAGATAAGAGCCGCACATCAGGAGCAGCGGGACCTTAGCAGGACTCACAGTTCAGCACGACTCGCAACAAAACCACAGAGAAAGGCCACGTATCAGGAGCGGCGGGGCGTCAGGGGGACGTGCAGTTCAGCAGCCAGCAGCGGCGCCAGGTCTCCCCAGTCCTGGACCTCGACACCGCCCAGGCTCTGCCAGTGAGCAGCTGTGCGCAGCAGCTCCGCGACCCGGGGAGCCGCGTCGCGTGGGGCATGTGCCTCTGACCACGCCGACTGGACGCGGAGCACTCCCCGCCTGCGGTCATTCTTGAGGTCGACGCGGGCTGCGAGGCGATCCCCCAGCAGCACCGGCAAGCAGTAGTAGCCAAACTGACGTTTGTGGGCGGGGGTATAGATCTCGATGCGGTAGTGAAAGCCCTGCCGTTCTGCACGCGGTCGGTGCCACACCACCGGGTCGAAGGGCGTCAGCAGGGTATCCCGGCGCACTCGGGCAGGCACCGCTGCGTGACGATGCAGCCATGCGGGACATGGCCTGCCCCGCGACTCCCAGCCCTCAACGGACACCGGCACCAGCTCCCCCGCCGCCATAAGTTCCGCGATGGCCGCCCGCACCTCCGCCGGGCGGAGCCGGAAATAGTCGGCCAGGTCGTCGACGGTGGCGACCCCAAGCGCGACGGCGGCGCGCCGGACCAGCTCCACCCGGGCCTCGTCCCCAGGCACCCCGTCCCCGAGAGAAGCAGGCAGCACCTGCTCCGGCAGCGCGTAGCGCCGCTCGAAACCGATGCGGCCCGCCGTCGCCACCTCCCCGAACAGGAACTGGTATTCCAGCAGGCGTTTCACCTTCGACTGCCCCCACCAGGGGCCGGTGCGGCGGTTGTGCTCGTGTTCGATGTCACTGGCACGAAGTGGCCCGCGCTCAGCAAGCTGGCTCAGCAACCAGGCCCGTAGCCCAGGATTGTCGCGATAGACCTCACTGCCCCCGTAGCGGGCCCGCATCTGGGCGCGACGGAACTCGAAAAGCGCGTAATCCTCAATGGGCACGAGAGCGGCCTCGTGCGCCCAGCACTCCGTCAGCACCGGGACGTCCCCGGTCAGGGAGTCGAGCCTGGCCTTGTCATAGGACCCAAGACGGGAGAAGACCGGCAGGTAGTGGCTGCGCTCGAAGACATTCACCGAGTCCAGCTGGAGGAGGTGCAGCCGCCGGATGATCCGCTCGATACTCCCCCGGGACGGCGATCCGGCCGGGCGGCGGCCCGTGAAACCCTGAGCCGCCAGAGCCGCTCGTCGCGCCTCAGCAGAACTCAGGACATCGGTCACGCCGCTATTCTCCCACCGCTCTCCCACAACCCACAGCCCAGGCAGAGCCTAGCGTCGCGTGTCGGAGGTTCGTGGGAGGGTTCAGGGCGGATGCTGAGCCAAGGCAACCGAGCAAAACGCTATCGGGGGCAGCGTGAGGGAGACGAACGAAGCGAAGCACCACATCCGGGAGAAGAGAAGCACCGGCGAAAGACACACGACGCTAGAACCCGCTCACCCGCCTCATGCTCCCGCCGCACGCTGCCCATAGCCGGCGCGGGGACGGGTACCCTCAACCGTCTGTTTATTCTTCCGCCGCACGCGGGCCACGCACCTTGCCGGTGATCTGAATCTCGTCACCCTGTCCTCCCGCCCGCGGGCCGTGCCCGGCGTAGGAACGGGGCGACGCCAGTTGAGGTCGTTGGACAGTCTTTGAGGGTCGTCACCAGCACAGGGCAGGCAGCCCCAGCCACCCGTCTGCGTTCCCCGCGCGGCCGTCCGAAGATTTTCCTGGCAGAGCAATGACAAGGAAGGCTGTTCTCACCCGTCCCCCTCAGGCAGGCGAGTGGCTACAACGGCCGGCTGCCGTTCTCCCGCCGCGCGCAGGGCTGTCCGCTGCGCTGCCAGGACCAAGCGGAGACGCTGCCATTCTCTCGCCCCGCACGGATGCCTCTGAGCAGGTCTCAGTAGCCGCCTTTTCCGCTCTGCCCTGGCTGGGCCTCGGCCAGCCCCAGCACGACGGGGGTGGAACGGTAGCCAATGCCCATGCGATCGATGCCCGCATCGATCAGGCGTAGGAAGTGCTCCCGGTCCCGGATCGATCCCGACCCCTTGACCTGGCAGCGGCCGGCCGCGCACTCCATCATCAGGGCAGCCATGTCATCGAAGGCCCCAGTGGCCTCGTGCTGACTGGTGCCGGTGTAGAAGCCCGTGGAGGTCTTGATGAAGTCGCACCCCGCAGCGATGGCGGCCTCAGCGGCGGCCCTGATCTGGTCGCGCGTAAGGGCGTCGGTCTCGAAGATCACCTTCACCAGCACGCCCGCCTCATGGCAGGGTTCGATGACAGCCCTCAGATCCTCCTCGACGCGCTGCAGCTCGCCGCCCCTGATCCAGCCGTAGTTGGCGATGATGTCCAGCTCCTGTATACCTGCTTCAAGGGCGACGCGGGTCTGAGCGACCTTCGACGCGGTGCTTGAACAGCCGAACGGGAAGTCGACCACGACGCACATCCCTGTTCCCGTCCCGGCGCACAGGGGTGCTGCGATCTCGACGGAGGCGGGGTTGATGCAGACGGTCTTGCAGCCGTACCCGATGCCATGTTCGACCTCACGGCGGATCTCACTGGGGGTGAACTCGGGTTTCAGCACCGAGTGATCGATATAGGAGGCGAGTTCGGCGGTCGTCATCTGCGCTGCCGGTATGGATGGTTTCATGCTTGCTCCTTGAAAAGTTGTGCCCTGCTGGGCGGCTCACTGACTGTGATTCTCGAGCGATGACTGGCAGCCCGGAGGCCATCTGCCGGAGGATCCGGACGTCTCATCAGCCCGACACTGAAAACGTAACATGTATAGAGTGGAATAGCAACAGGTCAAATCTTCACACGGCATGTTCTGCGCAAAACCCGCCGCGAAAACTCGCTGCACAAGACCACACCCTCCCGCCCAACCAACCGGGACCTTAAACCTGTATATACTTTCAATGCTTGGCTGGGGATCAGGCTGATCCGCGGAGGCAACTCCCGGTTCCTGGACCCTGTAGCCTGCCGACAGAGACCGGACCGGCGAGGAGATCTGACACAGGTATGGCCAGAGCCACATCGGACAAGCGTGAGAAGCGCAAGCAGCGCTATCAGGAGATCAGCGACTGGCTGACAGCCCAGTGCGCCACGCTGCCCCCAGGCAGCGCGGTCCCCTCCGAGGCCCAGCTCGCCGAGCAGTTCAAGGTCAGCCGCATGACCGCCAGGCACGCGCTGGAAACCGTCCGGGCGGCCGGCAGGATAGAGCGGCGCAAGGGGGTGGGCAGTTTCGTCGCCCAGGCCGCCCTGCACCGCACTGAGTCAGTGCTGCGTTCCTTCAGCGACGAGATCCGGCGCCGGGACGGCGAGCCAAGCTCCATCATCATCGAGCAGGGACTCGTCGTGCTCCCCAGCCAGGCGCTCCTGATGGGCTTGGACCCGCACGACCCAATGGTGAGAATCGACCGGGTCAGATGCTCCGACGCGGTCCCGGTGGCCCGGGAGATCACCTACCTTCCCGGACGGCTCCGGGCGGTCCTGAAGAGGGATTTCGCAACGGCCTCTCTCCACCAGGCCCTCCGCGAACTGGGCACCACCCCAGCCCGGGCAACGGGTTATGTAACCGCCCGCCTCGCAAGCCCCGAGGAGGGTGAGCTGCTGCGTCAGGAGCTCCCGGCAGCACTGCTCGTGGAGTCGCGGACGGTGTCGGACACTGATGGCAAGGTGATCGAAAGCACCGAAACCGCCTACGTCGGCTCCAGATGGGCGATGGACACGGCGGCCGCGGTCAGCCGTTGATCTACCATCACGCCTGAGCGAGAGCCAGGAACAACGGGAAGTCCTGGCGTTCGCCGTCGACCTCCTTGCCGACCACCCCGGCGTCGTGGAACACGACTCCGCTGTAGCCTGCCGCCTCCAGCCAGCCGCGAAGCTCGTCGCGGCGGAAACCGTGATAGCCGTGGAAGTCGGTGGCCTTCGCGTGGTAGCCCCCCACTGCGTCGTGGTCGAGGTCAGCGATCGCGACCATGCCGCCGGGAACCATCACCTGGTGCAGGCGGGCCAGCAGCGCCGGGACATCGTCCATGTGGTGCAGGGACATCTGTGCCAGCGCCAGGTCATAGGGGCCGCCGGGCACGTCTGTGGCGAGGTCGGTGACGGCGGTGGCCCAGTCGCCGAGGCCAGCCGTCTCGAGGGCACGATTGGCGACGGCGATCATCGCGGGCGAGGCATCGAGCAGGGTGACGGGTCCGAGTTCCGCGGCCAGGCAGCGCGACAGCATGCCCGTTCCGGCTCCGAGCTCGACGGTCACCGGATGTCCTGTCAGGGGCACGTTCGCGCGGATCACGTCCGCGACCCGCCGTACCCGCGCCAACCTCGCCGGGTCATCGTCCCAGGTGGCGGCACGTGCCTCAAAGTCCTCAGCCATGACCAGAGCCTACTCGGCGGCGGATGCCGCAGGCCGTCTCGGGATCAGGTGCAGCACCGCGACGATCAGGCCCCCGACCACGACCGCCACCGCTGCTGAGCAGGCGGTCTCGACCAGCCATTCCAGCACCTGGCCGGCCACTGGAACCGAGGCTACTGCGTGCGCCAGCGCGTGGACCACGGCGAGGGGCATGCCCCAGCCAAGGGCGGCGGCCCCGTCCAGCAGGATATGACCGCCGACCCATAGCATGGCGGCAATCCCCACCACTGAGAGCGCCGACAGCAGTTTCGGCATGGCTGTCACCAGCGCGCCGCCAAGGACCTGCCCGGCTCCGCTCCCCTCCTTCAGTTTCAGGCCGACGTCGTCCATCTTCACGATCAGCGCCACCACCCCGTAGACCAGCGCCGTGATCAGGACCCCGACCAGGGCCAGGGAGATCGCGCGGTACCAGAATCCCTCCCCGGCCAGGGAGTTCAGCGAGATCACCATGATCTCCGCGGACAGGATGAAGTCGGTGGTGACGGCGCCACGCACGAGGATGTCCTCGTCGCCGCGGGCCGCCGCGGGCTCCTGTTCGTGATGCCCTGAAACGGCCTCCCAGATCTTCTCAGCACCCTCGAAGCACAGGTAGAGGCCGCCGATCATCAGGACCGGGGTGAGCACCCAGGGTATGAACTGGCTGAGCGCGAGCGCCACCACCAGGATGATGGCCTTGTTTCGCAGCGATCCCTTCGCGATCCGCCAGATGATCGGCAGCTCCCGGGCGGGGCTCAGCCCTGTGACGTACCGGGGCGTCACCGCGGCGTCGTCGATGACGACCGCCATCGCCTTGGTGCTGGTGACGCTGGTCAGTTTCGCGATCATGGCCACGTCATCCAGCAGTGCAGCCAAGCCTCCGGCCATGGGTCTCCTCCAACGCTTCGGGTCGCACACGAAGGTAGCACCCCAGACAATCACCGCTCTCGGCAGGCAACTCCACTAGCATGCGACGCCATGAGCACCCTGCGCCTGATCTCCCACAACGTCAACGGCATCCGCGCCGCGCTGCGCCGCGGCCTGCATGATCTCTGGGAGCGAGAACAGGCTGATGTCATCTGCCTGCAGGAGGTGCGCTGCCAGGTCAAGGACCTGCCAGACGGCGCTTTCACGGACCATCATGCCGCCTGGTCCGTCGGCGAGCTGGCGGGTCGCAATGGCGTGGCGATCCTGACCCGCAGGGCCCCAGAGCGGATCGCCACCCTCGACGGCAAGGCGGTCGTCATCGCGCCCGGCGGGAGCCCCACCGGTTTCGAGGCGGAACGGGTGGGAAACCGCGACCTGGCACCTTTCGCCGGCGAGGGCCGCTACGTGGAGGTCGACCTGGCCGATGAGCCCATCCGCGTTGCCTCCCTCTACCTTCCGAAGGGCGCCGTACCGGAACACCACGCACGCAGGCCCGAGGAGGCGGACACGCCGAAGTACGAGCGGAAGATGAGGTTCATGGCGGGCCTGGCGCGTTACCTGACCCAGGCTCGCAGGTCGGCGGCACAGGCGGGGCGCGAATACGTGATCACCGGGGACTTCAACATCGCCAACACCGAGCTCGACCTGAAGAACTGGCGCGCCAACCAGCGCACTGACGGCTTCCTCCCCGAGGAACGCGAGTGGTTCAGCGCCCAGCTCAGTCCCCGGACGCTGGTGGACGTCATCCGAGCCGCGTATCCGGGCCAGGACGGCCCCTATTCGTGGTGGTCGTGGCGCGGGCAGGCGTTCGCCAACGATGCCGGGTGGCGGATTGACTATCACCTGGCCACGCCGAAACTGGCCAAGGCCGCCGTCCGGGCGGAGTCGCTGCGCGAGGCCGACTACGACTCCCGGGTCAGCGACCACTGCCCCGTCGCCGTCGACTACGACTCAGCCAGGCTTTCCTGAGGGGCCTTGGCCTCCCAGTTCTGGGTGAGCTCATGGGCCTTGACCGACTCCCAGATAGCCCAGAGCAGCAGCAGCGCGAGCAGCCAGGTACCGTTCCGGACGGCGAAGACCATGGCCTCGTAACCGAGCAACACCGCGGTAATGATGATCGCGATCCTCAGCCTGCGGCTGCTGGGGCGGGTCATGGGGAACAGCACCCCGCCCCACAGCAGGTACCAGGAGTGGAGGGCCGGGAAGCAGAAGGCGACCAGCAGGAGCCCCCAGCAGACGAAATGGAGGGGGCGTCTCCCGATGTGCCTGACCGCCAGCACCACGATGCCAATCAGGCAGACCAGCAGCCCCAGGAGACGCATCACCGTTACGGCCGTATCGCCTCCCTGGTCGATGCCGGAAAGGTTCAGGAGATACTCGATGCCCTGCCCGATCAGGGTGAACGGTGACGGCGTGGTCACCCTGCCAGGGACGTCGACGGCATTGATCCAGCCGAATCCAAGCCCCGTGACGATGCTCAACAGGACGAACACGGCCACGGAGATGGCCAGCGACGCGATGGCACGGCCGGCGGCGATCGCCAGGGGGCGGAGCCGCCAGGACGTCCACGCGTGGGTGATGAACGGCAGGACGACCGCTACGAAGAGCGCCGGCTGCTTGATGGACGCGCCGACCCCGACCACGACCGCTCCCCACCACCAGGTGCGCCACCTGGCCGTGACCCAGATTCCCAGCAGGGCCAGGCCCATCATGAGGGCGTCGTTGTGGGCGCCTCCGACGAAGTCGATGATGAGGATGGGATTGGCCAGGACGAACCAGCTGGCGGCAGCCGGGTTGATGCCGAACCTTCCCGCGATGCGTGGGATGCACCAGCCGATCATCCCCACCCCGATCAGCGCCGGGACCCTCATGATCACCGTCGACCAATAGGGGTCGAAGCCCACGAGGACGATCAGGCAGTGGCTTATCTGGAGCGCCAGGGCCGCGTAGGGCGCGGGGGTGTCGCGCCACACCCACGCCACCTGGTCGGCGAACTGCCCCGGCAGTATCCCCGGCCCCACCAGGTAGGGATTGAGGTCGTTGTGCAGCAGCCAGCCATGCGCCGCATAGGAATAGGCGTCGTGGCTGAAGATCGGTGGGGCGGCCAGCATGGGCGCGGCGACGATCGCCAGTACCGCCCAGTGGCGCAGCTGCGGCTGCCCCCGGGACTCCCGCCGCGCTGGGCGTACCCGGAGCCAGAACTCGAGCAGCAGCGCCAGTCCCACCATCGTGAAGATGGTGCCGATCCACCGCCACTCGACACCTGCCAGCCCCAGCGAGGCCATCGCACGGGTCAGCGGCGAGACCTGGGGCAGGTAGGCGGGGGTCAGCGACCCCAGGACCAGCAGCACCGACCCCAGGAAACCGAACCGCACCGCGCGGGCATCGAAGGCATCCCGGAGCGCCCCCACCGCTTCTGCCAGGACACCTCTCACAGCTGCTCCCGATCGCGAGCGGCAGCTTGCGGAAGGGCCGGAGGCCTGTGCGTCAGCGTCCAGGAGCGAGCGCCGGCAGAAAACCTCGCCAGATGATCAATGTCGATGTGAATTTTCCTGGTTTTCTTAACCGCGGAGTATGAAACCTCGTGCATCCGGCCGGTTCTGGGACAGGCACCGTAGGCGCCAACAAACTGGTCTGAGTGCTGTCCGGCAGGAGTCCCCACTGCAGGCGCGGGAGCTCCGGGCACCGTGAGCGCGTCCGCAGAAGCTGGGGCGGGCGGGCGCTCCCCGGCGGGCAGCCGCCGTTCAGAGGCGCAGCGCGGCAGCGGCACGCGGGGGACGTGCACTGGCGAGTCGCAGGATTTGCCCATGAGGGGCATCCTACGGCCCAGACCCGTCACCGGCATTGCCGCTATACACTTGCCCGGAGCTGTGAGAAAGAGGATTAGTTGGTGGCTGAAACACGATCGTTGGACCGGGTGGTGATCCGCTTCGCCGGGGATTCCGGCGATGGAATGCAGTTGACGGGGGATCGTTTCACCGCTGAGTCTGCGTCACTCGGGAATGACATCGCCACTCTCCCCAACTACCCCGCGGAGATCCGCGCCCCCCAGGGCACCATTCCAGGGGTCTCGTCCTTCCAGGTGCATTTCGCTGACTATGACATCGTCACCCCCGGCGACCGGCCCGACGTGCTCGTCGCCATGAATCCCGCCGCCCTGAAGGCCAACCTCGGCGACCTGCCCCGAGGAGGCGTCATCATCGTCGACGAGGGCGACTTCACGAAGCGGAACCTGGCGAAGGTGGGCTGGGCCTCCAATCCGCTGACAGACGGCTCCCTGGACGCCTGGAAGGTCCACTCCCTGGACTTGACGGGGATGGCGACAGCCGCCGCGAAGCCCTTCGGACTGGGCCGCAAGGACGCTGGCCGGACGAAGAACATGTTCGCCCTCGGCCTGCTGTGCTGGCTGTACTCACGCGACACCTCCGGCACCATCGACTTCCTGAAGACCAAGTTCGCTTCGAAACCGGAGATCCGCGACGCGAACCTGGCCGCCTTCAAGGCTGGGCATGCCTACGGCGAGACCACCGAGATCTTCGAGCACCGGTACCACGTGGCGTCGGCGCCCATGAAGCCAGGCCGCTACCGCCAGATCACCGGCAACCTCGCCACCGCCTACGGGCTGATGGCCGGCGCCGACCGCTCCGGGCTACAGCTGTTCCTGGGCTCCTACCCGATCACCCCCGCCTCCGACATCCTTCACGAGCTGAGCCGCCGCAAGGACGTCGGAGTGGCCACGGTGCAGGCCGAGGACGAGATCGCGGGCATCTGCGCCGCGCTGGGAGCGTCCTATGCGGGCGCGCTCGGGGTCACCACCACCTCAGGGCCAGGTATGGCGCTGAAGATGGAGGCTGTCGGCCTGGGGGTGATGACGGAGCTGCCGCTGGTGGTCGTGGATGTGCAGCGTGCCGGCCCGTCAACGGGGCTACCGACGAAGACCGAGCAGGCCGACCTGTTCCAGGCGGTGCTGGGCCGCAACGGCGAGTCACCGGTGGCTGTGCTGGCCGCCCAGTCCCCCGCCGACTGCTTCACCACCGCTGTCGAGGCCTGCCGCATCGCGGTGAAGTACCGCACCCCGGTGATCATGCTCACTGACGGCTATCTGGGGAACGGCGCCGAGCCCTGGCGCATCCCGGACCTCGGCGACATCCCGCCCATCGTGCCCGGCTACGCCACCGAACCGAACGCGACCAGGCCGAATGGGGATCCCGTCTTCCACCCCTACCTGCGCGACGAGAACATGGCCCGCGCCATCGCGGTCCCCGGCACACCGGGTCTGGAGCATCGCATCGGCGGCATCGAGAAGAACTCCGTGACGGGGGCGATCTCCTACGATCCGGACAACCACGACCTGATGGTCCGGACCCGGCAGGCGAAGATCGACGGCATCGTCCGTGACATCCCCGACGTCGAGGTCCACGACCCGTCCGGGCAGGCCAGGCTCCTGGTGCTCGGCTGGGGTTCGACCTACGGTCCGATAACGGCCGCCGCCCGCCGCGTTAGGCTGGGAGGCAGGGAGGTCGCGACGGCGCATCTGCGGCACCTCAACCCCATGCCCGCGAATCTGGGTGAGGTGTTGAGGAGCTATGACAAGGTGATCGTGCCCGAGATGAACCTCGGTCAGCTGGCCTTCCTGCTGCGTGCCCGCTATCTGGTGGATGTCCAGAGCTACTCCCGGGTGCGTGGCCTGCCCATCTCGGTGGGTGAGCTTGAGAGCGACCTGATAGCCGAACTCGACGCGCTGGAGGTGAAGTGATGCACGGGCTGGCAGGGGTTCCCCTGGCCCAGGCGCCGCAGACCCGCAAGGACTACACCAGCGATCAGGAGGTCCGCTGGTGCCCCGGCTGTGGCGACTACGTGATCCTCTCGACCTTCCAGGCCATGATGGCCGATCTCGGTATCGCCCGCGAGAACACGGTGGTGATCTCCGGGATCGGCTGCTCGTCGCGGTTCCCCTACTACGTGGACTGCTACGGCATGCACTCCATCCACGGCCGCGCCACGGCCATCGCGACGGGGGTTGCGGCGGCCCGCGAGGACTTGAACGTGTGGGTGATCACGGGAGACGGTGACGCGCTGTCGATCGGCGGCAACCATCTGATCCACGCGCTGCGCCGCAATGTGAATCTCAACATCCTGTTGTTCAACAACCGGATCTACGGATTGACCAAGGGTCAGTACTCCCCCACCTCGGAGCAGGGCAAGCTCACGAAGTCGACGCCCTACGGTTCTCTGGACGTGCCCTTCAACCCGGTGGCGCTGGCACTCGGCGCGGAGGCGTCTTTCGTGGCCCGCGCCGTTGACTCCGACCGGGCGCAGCTGACCGAGGTCATGCATGCCGCAGCCCAGCATCGCGGCGCAGCGCTGATCGAGATCTACCAGAACTGCCCGATCTTCAATGACGAGGCCTTTGATGCGTTGAAGGGACCGGAGTCCGCGAACTCGCTGATTCGGCTCCGGGATGGCGAGCCCGTCGTCTTCGGCACCGAGGAGCAGTTCTGCGTGGTCCGGGAGGCGGACGGACAGCTCACGGTGGCCGAGACCGCGTCAGCTGAGCCGGGGCAGATCGTCATCCATGATGCCGGGCGCCAGGATCCCTCGCAGGCCTTCGCGCTGGCGCAGCTCACTGATCACGGCGTGATGCACCGGGCTCCGGTCGGCATCTTCCGCCAGGTGGAGCGGCCAGCTTACGACGACTTGCTGCGCGAGCAGGTGGCCGAGGCTCGGGCGGAGAACCCCCACGAGGCGCTGCAAGATGCGATGGCTGGGAAGACTTTCTGGGAGATCGGCTGAGAAAACCCCACGCATGGGCAAGGCCCGGCGAGCCATGAGGATCGCCGGGCCTTATGCCGTCTAGGTCACTGTGACTAGCTGTTTTCCCACGTCACCTTGGGATCGGCGTCAGCGACATTGATCGAGGCCTTCGGCCATCTCGTCCCCTTACTGCCAAATCCAAGAACGTTGCATTCACCAGTCCGCCCGCCCTTAGTGCAGGTGGCGCTGATCTTGAAGTTCCCAAACTCGTTGGACGAGAGAATGGTCGGCACTGAGCTGCCCACCTTGGGGGTGACGTTCTCCATGGTCGCGCTTGCCTCAGAATCCTGGGTTCGCTTGATCGTTCCGTCAGTAAGCGTGGTGCCATCGCTCAAAGACTCACTCAGAGCCATGTTGCACCCAGGATCGAGATTGGCGGATGCGAGACACGCCTTGGCCTCAGGCAGGACTTTCTCCCGGAACAGGTCGATACCTGCCTGGCTCGGGGTGAACTCTACCGACACATAGTTGGACTCCAGCGAGTTCTTCACAAGAGCTTGGGTCTCTCCCTTGAGCTCAAGGTATTTGTTGCCACTGGCGACCTGGTAGCTTCCAGGAAACACGGTGACCTCATCCGATTTCACCGCTGTCCCATTCACTGTGAGGTCTGCCTTGCTACCCTGGCTGATCCTCAGTTTGGGCAACTGCGTCTCAATCTTCTTGCTCGCAGCATCGACCTTGAAATCCTCAGTGGCGGTGGAGTCCCCAATGGTGTAGGAGACGGGAACCCTGAAGGTGGGATCGCTTCCTGTGGGTTCGTTGACCTGGATGTTCGTGATCGGTGCGCGACTGAGTGAATCCTTGAGGACGTCGGCCGTCAGCAGGGCACCATCCAATGCTGAAGAGGAGCCCAGGAGCGCCTTGGCGTCGTCGGCGCGGCCTTCGGACAGAGCTGTCAGGTAGTTCTGGACGACAGTCTTGGCGGCCTCCTTGGGATCTGCGGGCAGCTGGGCGGAACTGTCCCCGCCGGCGCCGCTCTCAGCAGTCTTGTTGCCGAAAACGCCTGAGAAGACGAGAACCAGGGCGGCGACCAGCACCACAGCGACAGCTCCGAGACCGATCCACAGCCCCGTCTTCGGCTTCTTCTGCGGTGCGGGTTGGCCGTAGCCCTGCTGGGAGTAGCCAGCCGCGTACATCTGCTGCTGGCCCTGCGCTCCCTGGGGACCCTGGGCACCGGGCCGGGGCGGCATGCCCTGATACCCCGCCTGAGGCTGCTGGCCCTGAGCCGGCGATGCGAACTGAGGACCTCCCTGCTGAGGGCCGGCAGGCGACGAGTAATGGCCCGGCGGGTTCTGGGGTGGCTGCGGCGGCTGGCCGGAGCCGCCCACCGACTGGCCAGGTCCAAACTGCTGGTTAGGATTGTTGGGGTCATGGGGCATTGACATCTGAATCCTTCCTAGCCCAGGTCATGAAACTCACGGGTTTCGCTCAAGCCCTTCGTAAGGACATCGCTGAGTCAAACCCACTGCCACCAATGATGACCTACAGCGAGTTCATTCCGCTACACCTGTTGATCACTAGGGTTTATGCCCACCCGCCGTTGCCTCTGCGCGAGGGCTGGGCATCGGCCGCGCCGAAGCCAGGGTTCTTGTCAGGGGCACCCGGTAACTTTTGGCGTATGCAGTGGATCCCGACCGGCACCGGACACGAGCTGGCAATCAGCGACGGCAAGATCGTCGCGCGCAGCGACGGTGGCAAGAAGCTGTTCAGAGTCCCCGCTGCGGCGAAGAAAACCCCTGTGTGGGAGGATCTGGACGCCACTTTATCCTTCCTCCACGCACACGATGCCGAGGTGGGCGCTGAGATTGAGCGCTGGCTGCTACGTTCCCTGCCGGTGCCCCGGGCGATGCTGACACAGGTGTGGGCCGATGAGGCCTGGCGTTCCTGGCTGACCGACCTGGTGGTAGCGGCTGAGCACGGCGAGATCGCAGGTTTCCTGCGCGCGGCTAATTCCGACGGCCTGGGCATCGTCGACCTGGACGGTGAATCCGTGTCCATCTCCGCTGAGCAGGTGCTAATACCCCACCCGGCTCTGCTGACTGATCTCGATGAGCTGCGCGCATTCGCCGTCGAGTTGGGTATCAGACAACGTTTCGACCAGCTGTTCCGTGAGGTGCATCGTCTGCCTAGCGCCCTGGATCCCGAGACGAAGGAGATCGCTAGCTACGCAAGGGGCGAGTTCGATCAGCTACGGTTCGCCGAGAGCCGGGCGATTTCCACAGGCGCAAAGGTATCGGGGGGTTACGCCATCTGCCTGTGCTTCGAGGACGGTAGACCAGTCACGGCCCGGTACTGGATCGGCGAGGGCACCCCCGATTCCGCGACGGTCACGGGCAACCTGCACTGGCTACGCAACGATGAGATCGTGCCGGTGGCAACGGTGGGTCCGTTGGCGTATTCGGAGGGGGTTCGTATGGCGGCACACATCTATGCGGGCCGCAAGGTGACCACCGACAAGGAGTAGAAGATGATCCCAGACTCCCAGGTCGTCGGACTTGACGGCATTGCGATAGCTCCCACCGAGGGCTCCGTCGCCCTCCAGGCACGTCACTACAGCCATCCTGCCCTGAAAGGTCGCACTGTGGTACGGCTGGTGCGTGAGAACCTGTCCTCAGCTGAGGACATCAGCCTTGGGGTTCTGGGTTTCGTTCCTACAAGCAGCCAGCCGGTGGGCTATGTGCGTAACCGTGCCATCGGTTTCCCCGCTTGGGTAATCATCAACGACCCTGCTAATGCCCGGCATGCCCTCAACCTGGTGCCTGATCTGAGAAGAGCAGCCAGGATGGCGCGGAGTAAACCGGGGAACACGAAAGTTCTCCTCGACTCCCTGGCAAAGACGCTCAGTGACTCAGCCCCGCATCTCCTCCCCACATTCCTAGAAGAGGGCACTCGTGTCTTCCTGGCTGTCGGCGACCGGAAGAACGCAGCACAGCTCTTCTCCAAGGCCCGGGAGGCCGAACGAGTCCACAACGTGCCCATTGACGAGGAGCGTCACCGTCAGGTCCTTCTCGAATTCTCATTCGCCGGAGCCATCAACGTGAGGGAACTCAGCCATGAGTCAAAAGCCCTCCTCGAGCGCCACAGCCCCGGAGACGCCCTGGAGCTTTCCTCAAACTCAACACCGACCGCATCAAAGGCGACCTGCCACCCTACGCGAACCTGGCCGCCGACCTGCGCCGGCTCATCAAGGCAACGCACGCCACACAGCTGGAAGTGGAATCCCGGTTGCTGACGGACCTCCTCCGGTCCCCCGCTCTGACCCGGGCACCGGAATCCTTCTGGAAAGGCTATGCCAGGACCCTGAAGCAGCTGGTCCGAACCGATCCCGCGGTACGAGACGTATTGCTGGGGCTACTGCCTGAGACGGTGACCTCCGATACTTGGGTGAGCTTCCTGAAGGACGTCGGCATCACCCAGGATCTGCGGACCGGCAAGGTAGATGCTGCTAGCTGGGTGGAATGCTGCGCCCAGAGATTCAGGAGCTCCTACTGGTGGACAAGGGACTACGACTATCCACGCAAGCTCAGCCAGCTCATCCGCTGCCTGCCGGGGCTACGGGGAAGAAGCATCACGCTGGATTCGCCATCGGGGCTGGAGCCAGAGCTCCTCGACGCGCTCCTGGAGGCGGGAGCCAAGGTCATCTTCAAATATGCCAAAGACCAAGACAAGCTGGAGTTCAGGTCATGGGCACACCAGGCAGACTGCCCCGACCTGACGTTCCTGGCAGACAGTGAACATGCCCAGCTGGCCGCCAAAGGCTTAGGTTCCGTCGTGAACGACGGCCAGCTGCCGCTCCTGGTCTCCCATGCAGGCACCCGTAAGCTGCTCGGCCTGTGGCTGGAGCCTCGCCTGCCGGAGAATCCCACTCCTATCCAGGTGGCCGCAGAACTCCAGCGCCTAGCTGCGCTCCTCACGTCTGAGGGGGCCCGGCACTATCCCCGGCAACTGGAGACCCTCGTCGCATCACTGGATGCGGCCAAGCTGCTGGCGATAGCCCTGCGTGACGGCCTGATCACCGAGTACACCTGGCCGGTCCTAGAGGAGGCAGCCAGGGAATTCGGCCCGGACCATGAGCTGGAGGTTCACGAGTCGTGGCCCGCTATGGGCGTCTCAGGAGACGGCCGGGTTATCTGGGTGGAGGGTGACCAGCGTGTCGCTGATGTCACATTCACCATTCCGGGAGGCATATATCCGGAACGATGGGAGTACATGCTGGTCGATGGCGACACAGCCTGCCTGTGCCGCCGCCTTGACGGCTTCTTGAGGGAAGAGCTCACCTGGTCCAGCGACCCCACGACACGGCACCATGCCTCGATGATGCGACGGCCCAGCCATCGGTTCCGGCTCAGCTGTCCAGTGCCCCACGGCCGGCTGATCGCAGATCACCTGGCACGCGCCGGCGATCAGACGTCCCCCTTCCAGCACATGGGCAGGATACTCAGTGATGGCAGCAGCTACTGGGCTGTCACCGATCAGGGCATCTTTGAGATAGACCCGGCCTCTGGAGCTAAGGGCAGGACATCGATGCCCACCGCACTAGCGGAAATGATCACACCGCATAGACGCAATGGCTGGACACTCCACGACAAATCCCTGGTGTGGTTCCCCGTCGGAGCTAGCAACGCCCAGTCGCCACTGTCCACCATGGACGGTATCCACGGCTGGGTGGTGCTGGAGCTAGATGACCGCACGCTTCACCTCGGTATCGACGGCTACTCCTTTGAGGCACCGGAACGTCTACGGATCCCCTACAGCGGCCGCTGTGCCCGGCCCGGTGGGGGTCACTGGCTCATCGGCTCCGAAGGTGAGCTGTACCGGGATTCCAGCCAAGAGCAGCTACTGACACTCAACGATCCGGCCGGCCGCGTGCACCTGCTGCACCGCGTCCCCACCCAGGGCTGGCACCAGTTCCGGGTGCGTGATGAGGCCGCCAGTGCGCGGCTGCGGACCGTGACGGCCGGGCAGGTGAAAGAGCTGCTGGAGGTTCTTCCTGGGGATGACGGCTCTAACCACGCAGCTTCTGCCCAGGCAGCGGTGGAGAAACTCATAGGGACCAGCGACGCAGAGCTGGCCAATTCCGTGATCTGGGTCGCGTCCTATATCAAACGACTTGTTGCCGGTTGCCTGGCAGCAGCCGCCTCCACCAGGCCGGATGACGAACCAGATGACGAAGGACAACATTTCAGCTCATGGCGTCCTTCTGACTCCGTCATGCGCTGGTTCGCGGGCGACGTGCGTGACACCACAGACCGGCCGGTCGTGCATGCCCTAGCCAGGCGGCTCTCAGGCGAGCAGACGCTGGTGGAGAACGTCATCATGACCCTGATCCTCCCTCTGACCCGTCCTGAGGTTCTGCTGGCCTGCGCCGCCGCCCCACTGCGCGGCCACGACGAGATCGGGGGCGCAGCGGCCACCGTGGCCTCGGTACTGGACGCGGGCCTCTACACCCCCACCGGCTGCGTCTTCAGCTTCAGGGTCTCCTGGAACAACAACGCTCTCCGCCGTCACTGGAGAAGCGAATTCTCCAGTGACGGCCATGCACAGGGACCGGAGGAGCTGATCGACACCCCAACGGGTCCGGGAATCGCCATCGGTGACTGCCTGGCACCAGACGGGGATACTCAGCGGATGCTGGTTTTCTCCCCCGGCGGTGGAGTGCCGGAGAGTGTCGTGGGCGAGGTCACCACCATCGAGCAGCGTTCCGCAGGGCTCTCCCCCGATGGTCTCGTGGCGGCCTTCGAGAAACTGCTCGCCGATGGCCCACCGCCCTGGAACCAAGACCGGGCCAACCGGCTGGCCGAGGAACTCGGCTGGCCTCCCGCAGCCGCAGCCATCCTGCTGGCGGGTCTGCCGAACGTTCACGACAGCAGGAAGAACTTCCTGCCACCACCCGTGCGGAAACTACTCGGCTTGAAAACAACCGAGGCCGCGGAGGCCCGGGATTTCCTGATGACCCTGGGCATCCCAACCCTGGTTGGGCTGTTGTCAGCCGGCGCAACCGACCCCATGCGTGTGGCCACGAAGGGCCTGGACATCGACGCCATGGCGGCCTTCTGGGAGTCCAGGCCTGAAGAGGAGACCCAGGCGAAACTGTCTGGCGGCCTGCTGGCCGCAGCTGACAAAGAGTTCCGCTGGCGTGGCGCCTATCAGCTCCGGAAACTGATGGACCAGTACCCGGATAGCGACTCCCTGGCCTCCTGGCTGTGGGCCACCACCAAGGTGAGACGCGACGACCCGCAGGCGAGCTGGCTGGCGGACCGTTACGACGCCATCAGGGAAAGCTTCAGCCGGGGCACCATGGACCACAGCATCATCGACTTCTCTGGTCAGGTGCGGTCCCTGCTGGGGCTGCCCCACCGCACGGACGGCACCCCACAGGAGGAGACCTCGACAGTGGGTGCGTGGACCATCGTGACCAAAAAGAACTGGGACGAGCTGTCCTGGGACCCCGGCAAGGTCACGGATTGGGAGGCCGAGGGCAAACTGGTCTCCAGCTTTCCTGAAGAGCTGGAGGCATACGATTCGCTTCTGCGGCGAGTCGCGGTGCTGAGCGGGGAATTCGACGCCCTTCAAGAGGATGTGCGCAGCGGCTACGCGGGCTGGCCCCAGAACCCAGCTGTCAGCGCCCCGGAAATCCTGGCCCAGGTGGCTGGGAAGCTAGACCTGCCCGGGGATTCGGCCCGGTACTGGCTACAGCTGCTGGCCGTCCACAACCCCACCGACAAGAACATTGATGCCTGGAACGGCTGGGAAAAGACCGACCGGACCCGGTCCGCAGCTCCGCTGCTGGAGCGCGGCCTCATCGTCGAGGCTATGAGGAGCCGCGCAGGACGCAGTTACTTCCTGCCCGGCGGCTGGCAGGAGGCTGCCAGCCCACATCTGCCGATGGAAGTCTGGAAGGCTCCCTTCTACGACCTGCTCGACGGGGCACGGGTCCGCCCCCGCCTGGACATCGTCGTTCCCTACGTGCCCTACCGGCAGCTCTTCACCGACGCGTGGCAGCGGTACCACGATGGCGATGTCCCCGGCTACCAGGAGCTACGCACCGAGCGCTACCGGAGGCGCTGACCAGGAAGGATGCAGATGGCCAAGAAACCCCGGCACGTGAACCAGCAGGTGCCACCCCCGGAGGTGCGCTACGCCAGTGAGCTGGCAAAACTCGCCGCAGAACCAGGCCCGCGCCCACCGGGGTGGCGGCTGACGCCGTCGGCGGTAGTGGCGTTCGTGTGCGGCGACGAGCGGCTGGAGATCAGCAGGAAGTTCGTGGGCGATGTCTCGCTGGTGGAGCGGTGCGTCATCACGCTCGCCGAGGCCGTCGCCATCTCCGGGGCCTTTCCGGTGAGGCTAGCAAGGCTGTGCGGGGCGCCCTGGACCTGGCCACTCTCCGTGGGCTGGCTGCACCGGCACGTCGCGAGCTGATCGAGGCGATTACGACCGTATTGGCCCAGGGCGAGTTGCTGGGACGAGGCCGGGCGGCGGCTGGCGCACTAGAGCAGGTGCTGATCGGCCAACGCTCCGGCAAGACAGCACCCGGTACGCTCGTATCGGACTTGCGTGAGAACATCCTGACCGAGGTGGAGGCTCTGAAACTGCCACTCGAACAGGAGAGACAGCTGTCTGTCGAACCGCTGCGCAATACCCTTGACCTGCAGCGCCATGTGTTGCTAATGCGCCTGCTCATAGGTGGCATCACCTACGCCACCCCCATTGGGCAGAGCCTATGGCGCGGAGCTGAGCCAGTAGGGGTGAGCTGGCGGTTCTGCTGGAGCGCTGCCACGGACGCCAGCATCGAGCTGGCTGCGTCACGCGGCCTAACCGCCAGGCAGATTGCGGAGACCGTACTGCTGACCAGGCAGGCCGGGAACCCGGGCGAGGCTGCGGCCCTGCTGAAGGAAGCCGCGGCCTGCGGGACGCAGACAGCCGCGGAGCGAGCTTTCCAGGTTGCTGCCCCGCTGGCTAGCCGGGTTGGCCTCGGCGGAGCCGTCGATTTGCCGGTGACACTGTCGGATGTGGCTTCGGCCCGGATTCCCGGGGCATCACTGCTTCCACCGACCCAGCGGGTCCGCGCCGCCGGGCTGTGCAACGAGTTCACGGCCGCCGCGGTACGGGAGCTGCATGGAATCCTGGGCTCCGATGATCCGGCAGACGCCAGGGCCCTGGCCACCTTCGCAGCCCAGGGCAGCAGCCACGCACTGGGTCAGGGGCATGCCCTGCGACAGCTGGCCCGCAATGGCTCTCCCCTGATGCAGGGGGCGGCCGCCGGCCTGTTATGAGGCGGGCGACGGCTGGGGCGGGATCAGCGATTCCCTCTTCGCGCTGTCGCGGCACCGGCTGCTGGTGGCGCATGCGACGGCACGCCCTGACGGTCGGCTGGGCGGTGGCGAAAAGGTCCGCGCCGCGATGCAGGCCCCCCTGGAACGGCTGGGAGAGCGTGCCTGAGGGATTCGAGGTGATCACCGGAAAGATCAAGGGCGGTGACCGGCATGGGCTGGTTGTCGCAGGCCGGCGGTTGGACCTGTTGCCCGCAGCCAGGACACTCGGAGCGGGGCTGGCGACGCAACTGTTCGGCGCCGCTACCAGCACCACCGTCACGTGCCTTGCTGGACAAGGCCAGCTGCTGGGCCTGATAAGCGCAGGAGGCCTGATCAAGATTCCAGGCTCCCTGGGAGGGATTTGGTGGCCGGGACTGGACCAGGTGACGCGGGCATGGGCCGGGAACCTGCCCGCGCCAGCTGTTCCCCCACCGCCACGGACGTAGCGGACTGGGGGCATAAAGCACCTCAGGTCACCGAGGTCACGAGACGTTGGTGTGAAAGAGTCCTGGATGCCGGCCCAGCGGTCCTGTCCTCGCCACTGCTACCCAAGGACGTGGCATGGCTCAAAACCGCAGGTGCACCATTCGCCGCCGAACTACTGAATAGCCTGATGAATGCCAGTAGCCAGGGCCAGCGTCGTTTCGACGGCATCTGGCAGCAGGATCCAGACGTCTTGGCCTGGGCATGGCTCCGGTTGAGCCAGTACTGATGAGATGCGGAGGGGCCAGGCTCATCCAGCCAAAACCCCTCCGCAAGGACGCACCCCCGCGTCACATACGCCGGGAACCCGATGCGGCCACACCTCTCAGCGCCGGCACCGCCGAAGGCGCCAGCACTGATGAGGCATGGCCGGGATCGGCTCCTGACTGGCCGGGATCGGCCTGCGCAGCCATTCGCCCCACACCCGGACGGCGGCTGATCCCCATGCAGGAACCAGTGCCCCCATCACGACAACCGGCACGACGAGCAGAACCACCACCCCCATGGCGGCCATGCTCGCTCTGAAAGCCGATGTGTCTTCCCATACCGGGTTGTTCCCCCTGAACTCGTGGTGCACGAAATAGCAGCGGGCTGAAGCTATCAAGAAATTCTGTCGTCCGAAAAGATGACCTTTCGTTACCCCTTGGTGGCCATTCCAGGAGGGGAGGGGACGGGCTCCTCCGGGTAGAGCCGGCCTGCTCCCCGATGGGACGGCGCGGTGCGGCGCTGGCCATCGCAGTGAGCGCAGACCATTCATCCCTCATGCCTATAGAACTACTCAATCCCACCTGACGCCGTCACGGAATAAGGAGAATCAGCCTGGCGGCAGCCATCTTCGACAGGGCTTCCCTCGGAAGGCTAGAAAGCCTTGACCAGGAATTACACGCGACGCTGTCATCTCCCCCATTCTACGGAAAGCAAGGCGAAACTGACCTCTTCGCATAGGACTCGGAAGAATCCACCCCCAGTCCCCGGTCAGGCCGGTCAGCACAGATATCAAATCAGCAGCTGTCGGTACCAGGTAGAGAGATTTCCTGACCTGCGCCTCGGAACCTGCATAAAAGCCGGTCATCTCATGAAACACCAGCAACTCTCAGCCGTCCTATGGAACGTCCATCGTCGCTCAATAATCACCCAAGAGACGGTGATCCAGCCCTTGATAAATAAAGCTTTCCTGACCAAATCTTCCGCGAGCACCCTTTTCAAGACACCGGCCACCGGATGCTCTAGCGGAATCCGCGAGGCAGTTGCTAGATCCAAGACTTCAAGGAAACCTGCGGAAAGCCCTTTGACAAACCCGATGAGTCTTGAGGCGACCTTCATCAGCCTGGCATCTTTCCCCAGGCCCGGAGAGTCCTCATCCCGGACTGGCTCAGAGGCAGGCCCTTACAATGAAGAGGGCCTCTTCTCACGTGGCTCTCAGGACATCTGATTAACGTCCTGCGATTCGATGCCTACATGGCGTGTTCAGCAGCAATAAAGATGATGCTGGCCTGGTCATTTCCGGCCGTGACGCCTCGGCGCCGGATATCCGGCATACCGCCCGGCAATCACCGCCGCCACCGCCACAAGGCAGAAAAGCCCTGCCACCATGCCGGGATTCTCCTGCTCATCAGCCTCCGCCCTTGCCGGAGTGAGGTTGGGCCGCTCCTGCCGGCCGGCTACAGGGGTCAGGGAAAACGTCGCAGACATGCTATATGCGGAATTTCCCGGCCAGCCAGCTTCCTGACCGCTCACCCGCCGCCCTGAGCAGGTCCCAGCGGAAGGTCTGGCATGGTCAATGGCCTGGTGATTCTCCCTCAGGGCCGCTACGACCTCCGCCCTCCAGTTTCCTGCATCAGCGGACACGCCAGCAGCCCGATGCCATGACGACGGAAGACGGCATGCGTCAGATTCCAATGCGTTCTCTTTCCCCGGCACGAGATATGCCCTGGCATCGCTCGGGGCGGGCATCTTTCCCTTAGTGACTCCCACAAGATGCGACGGCCGCCTATCCTCAGGATAATCCTGCATTGTGACGACCCCAGCCGGCTGATAACCGGCACAAGCCTGGAGATCAGACGATTCGCCGGTAGACCCGGAATCGTAGGATCCAGGGAGGCGAAGACCGGAAACCTCTTTACACGCCTGCATAAAAGGTATATCGGGACATACTAGGCGGCTGGGAAGGAATTCCATGGATAGAGCATCTCTCCCCTTTCCCTCACGCCCGCCAGGCAATTCATTCATAGCCAGCGGGGAGATCGCAGCCTCGGTTGAAGTATGTCCCTGGGTACCCTCTCCATCATTGCGGTCCTCGATGTCGAAACCATCACGATGGGGCCGGATATCCGCCATTTCCCCCAAGACAACCCGATACCCGGGGTTAGCGATTTCCCCCTGAAAAGCCAGACAGGTTTCAAGAACATCTGGTTCTCAGTGGGGCAGCAGATTCACATATTCCTGGACTGGGTGATCGGGAGCATTGTCCGCGATGGCTGCCACCTGACCGCCAAGAACCTGAATCGCACCCTGAAAGCCAATCAAAAACGCCATCAGGCACGCACTCACACCAGCCACGACGCACTTCCCCAAAACTTCAACTCATCCTCACCCCCTGTCAGAGGGTGAACTTTGAACACCGTGAAACCTAACAGAAGTTATCTCTCTAGGCATAACCGACACCCCTTGCGGTTGGACTTTCGGCTAGCAAAATCAGAATAGTCAGCCTGAAAGTCGCCCTGAGCGGTATGGGAAATGCGCATTAACTCTGTTCATAACCACTCAGGCTTCAGGGATTTTCTGCTGTCCTGTGAAAAACAGCCATTGCCAGCCAGGGACGCTTACTAGCCTCAGTCACCGTTGACCGGTTCGCCGAGGATGGCGTGCCACCTGCTGGAGTGCCCGCGCCACAAAACGATCAGATGCTGGGTGCCGGGCAGACCCCGCCCGGCTGTCCCCATACCTCACAAGACCTCACGACGGGGACAAAATAACTGGGCCCCGGCTCATTCGAGTCGGGGCCCAGCTTCCTACGAGCGCTTCAGCCGCTCAGGAGCCGGTCCTGGGCAGACTCGGCCTGACCGGCACCGGGCTGGCCGCCGGCGTCACGGTGACGCTGGGAGCCGGCGTCGGGGAGACGTTGGAAGCCGGCGTCGGCGTGATGGTGGCTGTTGGCTCAGGCGAGGGCGCCGGAGTCTTGCACGCCGGCTGGTCCCGGACAGCTGAGAAGGTGGCGTGGCCCTCGTCCACCCGGGTCCACCCCTCAGGCAACGGCCCACCGATCTGATAGCCGGTCTTGGCAGTGGCCGTGGCGGTCACGGTCACCTTGCCGTCTGCGACCTTGATCTCCGGGCCGGTGAACTCAAGCCCATCCACCGCGGCGATCGTCGCGGTGGGCGCGGTCGGGGTCGAAGAGTCAGCGGGACAGGTGCCGGCGTCGATGGTGGGAACCACCGGGACGGCGCACTGGGGCTGCGTGATGGTTGTGGAGTAGGTCACGACCCCGTCGACGACCGTCCAGCCGGAAGGCAGGTTCGCGGTGTCAAACCGATGCCCGGCCTTGGGGGTCGCGGTCACCGTGACGGTTACCTGGCTGCCATTCGTCACGAACGTGGGCTCGCTGTAGTCGATCTCATCGGTGTCCGTGACGCCAGTGACCACTGGCTGCGCCGGAGTGGTGGAGTCCATCGGGCAGACGCCGGGGGTCACATCCGGAACCGCCGGCGCCACGACCTGGGTGCAGGACGGCTGGGTGATGGTGGTCGTGTAGGTGAAGGTGCCGTCGCCATTCGGGGCCCACCCGGCTGGCACATTCTGGTCGTCGATCTCCTTGCCGGTCTCGGGGGTGGCGACCACGGTCACAGTCACCTGGTCCCCATTCTTGACGATTTTCGGCTGGGAGTAGGAGATGCCATCGGTCGGCCCGGCCACAACCGTCGGCTCTGATGGTTCACTAGCGCCCGGGGCGCAGACGCCGGGGGTCACCTGGACGGCGCCAAGTTTCGGATTGACCCTGTTGGTCAGCGTGATGTCGAGGGTCTTGGTGCCCTCCACCGTGACCTGGGCGCTGTTGGCGTCCGGCACGCCATCAGTGACTCCGGTCCCGGAGAATGTGGGATCACCGAAGTCCACCCCCGTGACGGCCGGCACCTGCTCAGTCAGGGTGACCACGGTGCCATTCGGGATGTTGTACAGGGACGCCAGAGAGCCGTCGGCCTTCACCTCAAGGGTTCCGGTCTTGGCCTGCCCGCCGAGCTGATAGCTGTAGGCAACCGGGAATGTGGCCTCCTGCGAAACGGCATTGCCGGCGTTGTTCTCGATGCTCTTGCGCAGGTTCAGGTGCCCGACGGTGTCCCCGGAGCCAGTGCCACCGCCGGAGGCATCACGGACGGCCACGCCCTCATAGGAATTGCCGTTGATGGTCACGTTGTTCGGGTACTTGGCACCCACGAGGATCTGTTCGCCGACCGCAAGCCGGAACTCCAGGACGTAAAGATCATCCGCTGAAAAAGCCGATGTCTTGTTGTAGACAAGATGGATCCTGCTGGAATCCTCGATCTGAGCGGTGACGTCTGGATAGCTGCCACCATCGTTGCTGTAGAGCATGGTCTGGCATTCAGCGCGGTCAGGCTCGTTCCAGCAGAGCGGATTGTTGTTGGGAATCCGGTAGAAGTCGAGAGTTCCGGGTTTGACGGTCAGACTGGATCCGGGAACCGTGAAAGGATCATCGATTGTCAGGGTGTCCCCACTCAGCTCCTGGCCAGGAATACGGATCTTCCACACCAGGGTGTCGTAGGGGTCACCGCTGAAATACCCGATCTTCGCGATGTCCCGCGGTATCTGCGGAGAGTATCCGATATCGGTCTGGCCATTCGGCAGGCCGACCACGATGGAGGCGTTTCCATTGATGGTCAGCGTGACGTTGTTTCCGGTGTAGGTGGAGGCCACCTGGGTGTTCACGAAGAAGGTGCCGCCAACGTTGTTCTTGCCGACGACATTGGCGTTGAGAGTGCAGACGACCTCTGACTCCGAGACCACACAGGTACCGTAGCTCAAGGGGTCCTGGCCGGAGCCCTGAAGCTCAAAACTGCCATTGACCCCTTTGAAGGCCGCCGGCAGGCCGATCCGGAAGGTGTCGCCCTCCTTGCCGCTCTGGTCCGGGATCCTCCACTCACCGCTGATCTGGACATCATTCCAGACATAGGTGGGACCGGACGGGGATGTCTTGTCCGTCAGCTTCACGCTTCCCTGGACAATCGGGTTGATCTCATCAGCGTGGGCTGTTCCAGCGCTTTGCAGCGCTCCGCCCAGGATGACCAGGACGGCGAGGAACAGCGCGCTGAACCGCTGCCTCCTCGTCGCATTCAGTTGTCGTCTCACGACGTATCCCCCCATTTTTCTTGTTCACTGATTCTTTGTTCAGCAGGCAATGCGCCAATGCAACGAAGACGCATGCGGGATTAGATTAGCCGATAACAAACGTGCATTTCTTCCCGGACCCAGTCACCAGCCGGAGAGGGTATCAGGAAGAAACAGCACGGGATCCGGCCCGATAAACCCCGCCATGACTCCGCAGCTGACAAAGGAGCTGATGAAAGGACGCTGGGTCCTGATCCCTGGAGGGATCAGGACCCAGCTGGCAGTCACGCACCAGGCTCAGGAGCCAGTCTTGGGCAGAGTCGGCCTCAGCGGCGTCACCGGGGTCGGCGTGGCCGGGGTCGGGGTGACCGTGGGCGTGGCCGTAGGCGTGGGTGTAGCCGTGGGCGTGGGCGACGGAGCTGGCGTCGCGCAGTCCGGAAGATCGGACTCACTGGTGTAGGTGGCAGTGCCGTCGTCGTTCAGCTTCCACCCCTCGGGCAGATCCGCCTTCTTGACGGCGTAGCCCTGCTCAGGGGTCGCAGTGACGGTGATGGTGGCCTTCTTGCCCGACACCTCGATCTTGGGCTCACCGTAGGTCAGGTGCGGGGTCGTGGGCAGCTCCACCTTGGGCTGGGCGGGCTTGTCAGTTCCCGGGACGCACACGCCCGGCTCGACCTTCGGGGAGACCGGCGGCACCTCGGTTGCCTGGCAGACCGGCTGGTCCTTGGTGACGGTGTAGGTCGCGGTGGTCGCATCGACCCGGGTCCAGCCCTCGGGCATCGTCCCGCCGAATTGGTGCCCAGCCTCGGCAGTGGCGGTGGTGGTGACGGTCACTTTGCCGTCGACCACCTTGACCTCCGGCTTGCTGTAGCTGATGCCTGGCGTTTCAGCGACCGTGGCGGTGGGCTCGGACGGGGTTAGGGAGCCTGGGGTGCAGGAGCCGAGGTCGATGGTGGGCGCCACCGGCAGCTCACACTTCGGCTGGGTGACGGTCTTGGTGAAGGTGGCCACCCCGTCCACAACGCTCCAGCCCTCAGGAAGCTTCGCGGTGTCGAACTGGTAGCCGGCCTTCGGCTTGGCCGTCACGGTGACACTCACCTGGTCGCCGCTGGCGGCGATGACCGGCTCGCTGTAGTCGATCTCGTCGGTGTCCGCGATACCGGTCACCGTGGGCTGGGTGGGCGTGGTGGCATCGGCCGGGCACACCCCGGGGTTGACCTCCGGGATCACGGGACTGACGGTCTTGACGCACTGCGGCTGGGTGACCGTCTTGGTGAACGTGTAGGTCCCATCGCCGTTTGCCTTCCAGCCCTCGGGCAGGTGCTGGTCGTCGATCTCCTTGCCGGAGGCGGGGGTGGCGGTGACCTCGACGGTCACCTGGTCTCCGGAGGTGGTGATCTTCGGCTCGGAGTAGGTGATGCCCTCGGTGCTGCCGACATTGACCGTCGGCTTGGCAGGCTCACTGGAGCCAGGCGTGCAGACGCCAGGAGTGACCTCGACGGTGGCCAGCCTGGGGTTGGCCTGGTTGGTGAGGTTCACCTCGACGGTCTTCAGACCGGCCACGGTGACCTGCGCGCTGTTCGCATCCGGGACTCCGTCCTTGACTCCCTCACCCGAGAATGCCGGGTCGCCGTAGTCGATGTCGCCGCCGGAGGGAACCTGTTCGGTTAGGGTCACGACCGCGCCATTCGGCACGTTGTTCAGGGTCTCCGGGGTGCCGTCAGCCCTGAGCGCCAGCTCTCCGCTGCGGGTCTGGCCCTTGTACTCATAGGACCACTTCACCGGGTAGGTGGTGTCGCCGGAGACCTGAGCGCCGGAGACAGCCTTCTTGATGTTGATGTGCCCGACGGCATCACCCGAGCCGGTGCCGCCACCCGAGACGCTCTTGACCGCCTTGGCGGTGCGCTGCTCGGCGTCTACGGTGGCCTTGTTGGTGTACTGGGCGCCCGCGAGAATCGGGCCGTCCGTCCTCAGCTCCAGCGCGAACATGTACAGCCGGTCGGCCTGGAAGTTCTGACCCTTGTTGTCGATGGTCGCCGTGGCGACATCCTTGGTGTCGTCAACGGTGACGTCGAGCGACGGAGTACTTGAAGAGTCGATCTTGTGATAGCAGTCGGACGAGTGACTCTCGTTCCAGCACTTCGGGGTGTTGGGGATCCAGAACACCTTCGGATACCCATTGACCACGGTCAGGTTGCTACCCGCCACCCCGTAGGTGTCGGTGATGACCATGCGGGAGCGGTCCGCCACCTTGGCGCCGGGAACCACGATGTTCCAGCGGATCACGTTCTTGTCAGGGCCGGTGAACCAGCCAGACTTCTTGATGTCGCTCGGCACATGAGGGCTGTAGCCGATGTTCTTCTGCCCGTTGGGGAGCGGCACCTGGAGCGGTCCGCTGCTGAGGGGGAAGGTGATTTTGTCGACCTCGATCAGGGTGTTCACCTGCGAGCTGACCCACAGCGAACCGCCGACGTTGTTCTTGTTCTCGACATTCGCGTTGAGGGTGCAGATGACCTGTGTGTACTCCACCGCGCAGGTGCCGTACGTCAGTGAGTCGCCCTCACCACCCTTGAGCTCGAAGCTCCCGACGGAACCCCCGAGCTCCTTGGGCAGCGGAAGTTTGAAGGTGTCCCCCGCTTTCCCGCTTTGGTCGGGAATTCTCCAGTTGGCGTCGATCCGGACGCCGCTCCACAGGTAAAGGGCCGCCTCCCCCTCATTGAGTTTCGAGAGCCGGATGCTCGACCTGTCGATGGCGTCCACCTCGGCCGCCCGCGCCGCCGGACTCGCAATGACCAGGCCGGCAAGGCCGATCAGAAAGGCGAGCAGGAGTGCCATCGACCTCCGCTCGCTGCGAGGCCTCATCCTCTTCAACACGTAATTTCCTCTCAATCACACGTATGCCGTCTGCAGCCTTACGAACCACCTTGTCGTCCGTAAGGCTGACGAACGTTAACATAAAGAGACGAGAGGCATCACCTTTCGGTCAATCGAAGATAATCACTCCTTCAACTTTCAGCCATCGGCCTTCAACAGTCACCAGCTCGACTTGATAATCCCCGGGAGTTCACCGCGATGCGCCATGGAGCGGAAACGCACCCTGGAGATGCCCGCCACGCGCAGGAAACCACGAGGGCGGCCATCGACGGCATCGCGGTTTCGCAGCCGCACCGGCGATCCATCGCGCTTGAGTGAGGAAAGCCTTCTCACAGCGACAAACCGCTCGTCGGGGCTGGCATCCGGATCTGCGATCACCGCCTTCAGTGCCGCACGTTTCGCAGCCTGCTGGACAACGACCCGAGTGCGTCGCTGGTTCTGCACTATCTTCGAGCGCTTCGCCATCAGCGGGCCTCTTTGAATTCCACATGACGCCGGATGACCGGGTCGTATTTCCGCAGGCTAATCCGGTCGGGATCATTCCGGCGGTTCTTCCGGGTCACATAGGTGTATCCGGTTCCCGCGGTGGAGCGAAGCCGCACCAGCGGACGCAGGTCATTCTTCTTTGCCATCCTCAGAACTTCCTTCCCTTGGCAATGAGGTCAGCGACCACCGCGTCGATTCCGCGGGCATCGATCACCTTGATTCCCCTGGCCGAGACCCTCAGCTTCACGTTGCGCCCAAGCGACGGGACCCAGTAGCGCTTCGTCTGCACGTTGACGTCGAAGCGGCGGGAGGTCTTCTTCTTGGACCAGGGGACGTTGCGCCCGAAGCCGGGGACCGCCCCGGTCACCTGACAGTGTCGCGACATTGTTCTCCTTGAGTTGCATGACGAATGAACCATAATGATAATGGTTCGCATTCTATCCGCAAGCTGGAGAGGTCCACGATGAAGCCAGGCATCCACCCCGACTACCACCCCGTCGTCTTCCGCGACATCTCAACCCAGGCCACCTACCTGATCCGCTCCACCGTGTCTTCCCGGCAGACCATCGAGTGGAGCGACGGCAACACCTACCCTCTGGTCGACGTGGAGATCAGCGCGGACAGCCACCCCTTCTATACGGGAAAGGCCCGCCGTATCAGCGTCACCGGGCGCGTCGAGAAGTTCCAGCAGCGCTACGGAATCCGGTGAGCACCCGCATCGCCCTGGTCGCCGCGTGGGATGAGGTCGCCCGAGCTGCCGCCACCAGCGCGCTCCTGGTTGATCTGCCCGATGCCCTCGTCATCCAGCACGACCTGTTGCCGGGCGGGGACCTGAGCCGCCGCTGCTGGGATGCCGGCGGTCTGATCGACCAGTCATGGATACGCCTGGAACACGGGTGCATCTCCTGCGCGACCCGCGAGGATCTCGTCCCCACGCTGACCAGCGTCCTTCGTGAACGGGCCTGGACCCATGTCGTGGTCTCGCTGCCCCTGACAGCCGCTCCGGAGGCCGTCACATGGCCCCTCTGGGAGGCGATCAGGCACCACGAGCTCGACGCCCGGCTGGCGGCGGTGCTCGCCATCGCCGACGAGACGGGACTGGTCGAGGACGTCTTCGGCGACGACCTCCTCGCCGACCGCGGCCTGGCCCTGTCCGGAGGTGATGAGCGTGCGGTCGGCGAGGCGGCCTGTGCCCAGCTCGACTTCGCAGACGTGATCGCCACGCTGGGCATCCCGGACGAGACCACCGGAGCCGCCCTGGATCACCTGGCCGGAGACCGTCCCAGGATGCTGGTTCACGAACTTGACGCGGCCGCCCTGATGGCCCGGACACACGATTTCATGGCTGCCCAGGCCCGCACCGACCCGACGGGGCCGCACCACCACAGGAGCACGGACTGCCACGGCGTGTGGACGCTGGTGCTGACCAGCGACCGGCCCCTGCACCCCGGCAGGCTCTACGACCAGGTGGAGTTGATCGGTGCGGGCCGGCTCCGCTCCAAAGGCCTGACGTGGGTGCCGTCGCGTCCTGAGATGGTGGTGGCCTGGGAGGGAGCAGGCGGGCAGCTGAGCATCGGCGACGCCGGCCTGTGGGCGGAGGCGCAGCAGCGTCACACGCGCCTGGTGATCACCGGCATCGACGAGGCCGACCGCGGCCGGGTGGAACGGGCCTTCCGCGACATCCTTCTGACCGACCACGAGGCCGCGGATCTGAGCCACTGGGATTGCGACGACGGCCTGGACCGCTGGCTAGGGTGAGCGCCTGCCGTCTAGGGGAGGCGCCAATTACCGGGGCCGGGGCCGCTGATGCCACAGCTCGTCGCCGCGCCGGTCAGGCTGAGCGCTCCACCAGATCGTCACAGACCTGGAGCAGCAGCTGCTTCGCCTCGCCGTCGGGCAGCGGGCCCAGGTGCTGCCTGGCGAGACTGGCATGGTGGCGCACTTGGGCCCGCGACCGCTCGATGACCGGGTGGGAACGCAGCGCAGTCAGCGCCTCCACAAGGGCAGCGTCGTCGCTCAGATCGCCGGCCAGGAGATCCTTGAGGGGTTGGTCAGCAGGGTCCTGGGAGTCGGCCAGCAGCAGCGTCGGCAGGGTCGGCACTCCCTCGCGCAGGTCGGTGCCGGGGGTCTTGCCCGTGACGTCGCTGGTGATGTCGATGATGTCGTCGCTCAGCTGGAACACCAGCCCGACCTCCTCGCCGTAGGCGGCCAGGGCGTCCTGGATCTCCTGGGAGGCGCCCGCCACCATCGCCCCGAACAGCGCCGAGGCGGCGATCAGCGACCCGGTCTTGTCGGCTATCACCTGCAGGTAGTGCTGCAGCGGCGGCTCCCCCTGCGCAGGCCCGAGGGTCTCCGCGATCTGCCCCTGCACGAGCCGGGTGAAGGTCTGTGCCTGGAGGCGCACGAAGTCGGTGCCGAGATCGGCCACCAGGATCGACGCCTTCGCGAACAGGTAGTCGCCGGTCAGGATGGCGATGGAGTTGCCCCACCGGGAGTTCGCGGACGGCGCGGACCGCCGCAGCTCGGCCTCATCCATGACGTCGTCGTGGTAGAGGCTCGCCACGTGGGTCAGCTCCATCACGAGAGCGGCCCGCAACAGGTCCTCCTCGGTTGCCCCGCCGCCGAACTCCGACGCCAGGTAGACCAGCTGGGGCCGGAAACGTTTGCCCCCAGCAGCTATGAGATGACCGGCAGCCTCGGTGACGAACGGGGAATCAGCCACGGCGACCCGCCGCAGCTGCTCCTCGAAACGGACCGAGAGGGCTTCGATGTCGAGCGCCAAGGTGACTCCAGAGATCAGCGGATGAACTGTGCGGCACCAGCCGCCAGATCAAGAATGCTACCCGGAACCAACCCAAGGACGACCGTCGCCACAGCGGCCACCGCGACAACAGCCCAGGTCCAGCCCGAGGCCTCGGCCACCGTGCCCCGCTCGCCACGCTCAGCGCCCTTGAACCACATGGCCACCACGACCCTCAGGTAGAAGAAGGCCGCAACGAGGCTGGCGATCACCGCGACCAGCACCAGCCAGCCATAGCCGCCCCGCCAGGCCGCAGCGAAGACCACCAGTTTGCCGACGAACCCCGCCGTCAGCGGGATGCCGGCGAAACTGAGCAGGAACAGCGTCATGATCCCGGCGATGAGCGGGTTGGTCCTGCCCAACCCCTGCCAGGCGGCGATCCCGTTGGCCTCTCCCCCGGCACGCCGCACCATCGTGATGATGCCGAACCCGCCCAGGGTCGCGAACCCGTAGGCCAGCAGATAGAAGGCAATGGACCCCACCGAGGAGACACCGCCCTGGCTGGTCGCACCGACGGCCGCGACGAGACCGGTCAGGATGAATCCGGCATGCGCGATGGACGAGTAGGCCAGTAGGCGTTTGATGTCCTGCTGCACCAGGCCCACCACCGCGCCGACCACCATCGTCGCCACCGCGACGGCTGCGATGACCGGCTGCCAATCCCAGCGCGCCCCGCCGAGGGCGACGTAGAACACCCGCAGCAGCGCGGCAACGGCCGCCGTCTTGGTGGCGATCGCCATGAAACCGGTGACGGGGGTCGGCGCGCCAGTGTAGACATCGGGAGTCCAGGCGTGGAACGGCACGGCACCGACCTTGAACAGTAGGCCGACGGCAACCATCACCAGTCCCGCCAGCAGCAGCACCCGCGGCGCCTGGTCCTCGACGATGGCCTGCGCCACCCCGGCGTAGCTGAAGGACGCCGCATACCCGTACAGCAGGGCCACGCCGAACAGGAAGAACGCGGAGCTGAAAGCCCCGAGCAGGAAGTACTTCAGCGCCGCCTCCTGGCTCAGCCAGCGCCGCCGCCGCGCCATCCCGCAGAGCAGGTAGAGCGGCAGCGAGAAGATCTCCAGGGCGACGAACAACGTCAGCAGGTCGTTCGCGGCCGAAAATAGCAGCATCCCGAACAGGGAGAACAACAGAAGCGGGAAGATCTCGGTGTGCTCGTGTTCCTGACGCTCCGCCTCCCGCTCCAGCGGCGACCCGGGGACGGTGGCCGCAGAGGCGGCGAAGGCCGAGACCCCACCCGCGACGGTCCGTTCGGCGAACAGCGCCACCGCGCCCAGTCCGGCCAGCAGCAGCAGCGACCAGAAGAAATACGCGGGACCATCCAGGGCGATGCTGCCGGGAGCGACAATCTTGAAGTCCCCACCCACCCAGTTGTACGCGGTGAACCCCATGGCAGCGAGAACCGTCAGTATCGCCAGCCCCGTCTGCGCGGGGTAGCGGTACTCGCGGGGAACCACGGCCTCGAGGAGCACCCCCAGGGTGGCGCCGACCAGCAGCACGATCAGGGGTGCCTCAAGCAGCCACTCCATGTCCGGGACTTTGATCTCAAGCAGGCTCATCAGTTCTCCTGGATCGTGGGGGCGGGATCGGTCGCGCCGACGGTCTGCATCACGTTCCGGGCCGCCTCATCCGCCACCTGCAGCAGCGGCTTGGGGAAGAACCCGAAGAGGATCAGCAGCACCAGCAGCGGCACCACGGCAAGGCGTTCCCGCAGGCTGAGGTCTGAGCTGACGTGCCTGCTCACGTCGTCACGGACCGGACCGGTCATCGTCCGCTTGTAGACGGTGAGCACATAGGAGGCGGCCAGCACCATCCCGATGGTGAGCACCGCGGTGTGCACCGGGTAGCGCTGCCAGGACCCCGCCATCACCAGGAACTCGGAGACGAAACTGGACATACCGGGCAGCGCCAGCGCAGATAGGCCCGACATCAGCAGGAACCCAGCCAGCACCGGGGCGGTCTTCTGCACTCCCCCATAGGCTTCAATAGCAGCGGTGCCGCGGCGTCCCACGAGGAAGCCGACGACCAAGAACAGCGCGGCGGTGGAGAAGCCGTGGTTGAGCATGTAGAAGACCGAACCGGCGAGCGACTGCGTGGTGAGCGCGAAGATGCCGAACACCATGAACCCGAAGTGACTGACGGATGTGTAAGACACGAAACGCAACAGGTCGGGGCTGGCCAGCGCCATCAGGGCACCGTAGATCATCGAGACGATCGCCCACACCAGGATCAGGGGCGTGGCCCACTGGGAGGCCTCCGGAAAGATCACCAGGCAGATCTTGATCATCCCGAAGGTGCCGATCTTGTCGAGGATGCCGACGAGCATCGTCGACGATCCGGCGGTGGCCTGCTCCGCGGTGTCAGGCAGCCAGGTGTGCAGCCCCGCCATCGGCGCCTTCACGGCGAAGGCGAAGAAGAACGCGGCGAACAGCCAGCGTCCGAGGTCGCTCCCCAGATCGAGGGCTGCCAGGTCGCGGATCAGCAGGCTCGGTTCGCCGGCCGCTGCGGAGACGGCATACAGGCCGGCGACACCGACCAGCATCACCAGGCCACCGGCCAGCGAGAACAGCAGGAACTTCACCGCGGCCGCAGCCCGCTCCGGTCCTCCGAACCCCGAAATCATGAAGTACATCGGGATCAGCGTGGCCTCGAACAGCACGTAGAACAGCAGCAGGTCACTGGACATGAACACCAGGAGGGAGAGCCCCTCCAGGGCAAGCGCCAGGGCGAAGAAGGTGCGCGTCGGCCACCGGGAGCCCTCAGCCTCACCGACCCGCCACTCGGCGATCAGCACGAGCGGCGTCAGGATCACGGTGAGCAGCACCATGATGGCGCTCATCGGCTCCAGCTCGAGAGCGTAGAAGGCCCCGATCATCCTGATCCACGGCACCTCCTCCACCAACGGCATCCCACGCCCCAGGACGAAGACGAAGACGCCGGCGGCGGTGGTGGCGAGGGCAAAGCCCAGCCCGGTGACGCGGGCGGCCGCACCGCGCATGCAGGCCAAGACCAGGCTGCCGGCCAGCGGTAGCAACGCGAGGATGCTCAGCAGGGGAATCGAGTTGATCACGTGCGTTCTTCCTTCCTCAGACCAGCTGCCCGAGAACCACGACTGCACCCAGGATCACCACGCCGATCACCAGGGTCAGGGCGTAGGTGCGGGAGTAGCCGTTCTGCGCCCGCCGCAGCAGGCCCGCCAGGCCCACCGCCCCGTGACCGGAGCCCCGGACGATCCCGTCCACCACGCCCTGGTCCGCGAGGCTGAGCACCGTGGCGACCCCCTTGACCGGGCCCACCACCGCGTAGGTGTTCACTGCGTCCCCGTACAGGTCGTTGCGGCCGGCGAGCACCAGCGGGTTGCGGGTCCTGGGAGGCTGAGCCGGGATCGCGCCGCTGTGCAGCCACCAGCCGAGGGCGACGCCGGCGGCCACGACGACGAGGGTGATCAGACCGATCCAGGTGAATGCCAGCAGACTGGTCTCATGAGGATGCGACCCGGTGGCCGGGGCCAGCCAGTCCTGGATCCAGTTGTTCATCAGCAGGCCCGCGGCCAGGGACGCGACGGCGAGGATCACCAGCGGCACGGTCATCACGGCCGGGGACTCATGCGGATGGACGTTCTCCTGCCAGCGCCTGCGGCCGAAGAAGGTCATCATCATCAGCCGCGTCATGTAGTACGCGGTGATCCCGGCGCCGAGAATCGCCAGCACCCCGAGGATGATGTTGTGTTCGAAGGCCGCCTCGATAATGTGGTCCTTCGAGTAGAAACCGGCCGTGAACGGAAACCCGATGATGGCCAGATAACCCATGGCGAAGGTCAGGAAAGTCCACCGCATGGCTCTCGCCAGGGCGCCGAAGTGCCGCATGTTCACGTCGTCATTCATGCCGTGCATCACGGACCCGGCGCCGAGGAACATGTTCGCCTTGAAGAAGCCGTGGGTGATCAGGTGGAAGATCGCGAAGGCGGCCCCAGCGGGTCCAAGACCGGCAGCCAGCATCATGTACCCGATCTGCGACATCGTGGAGCCCGCGAGGACCTTCTTGATGTCGTCCTTGGCGGTGCCGATCCAGGCGCCCGCCAGCAGCGTCACGACGCCCACGATCGCGACGGCGAGGGTTGCGGCCTCGCTGACCTGGTAGATCGGATGGCTGCGGACCACCAGGTAGACACCCGCCGTGACCATCGTGGCCGCGTGGATCAGGGCCGACACCGGCGTGGGGCCCTCCATGGCGTCCAGCAGCCACGACTGCAACGGCACCTGCGCCGACTTGCCGCAGGCCCCCACCAGCAGCAGGCAGCCCAGCAGTGTGGCCGTGCCGGCGTCCAGCCGCGGAGCCCCCAGGCTCACGGCCGAGAAGGCGGTGCTGCCGAACAGCGACAGCATCGTGAAGATGGCCATTGCCATCCCCAGATCGCCGACCCGGTTGACGACGAACGCCTTGCGCCCGGCGGCGGCCGCGGAAGGCTTGTGCTGCCAGAAGGAGATCAGCAGGTAGGAGGCCAGGCCGACGCCCTCCCAGCCGAGGAACAGCACCAGGTAGCTGTCGGCCAGCACCAGCGTGAGCATCGCCGCGATGAACAGGTTCAGGTAGGCGAAGAACCTGCGCCGCCGCTCGTCGTGAGCCATGTAGCCGATCGAATAGATATGGATCAGCGACCCGACACCCGTGATCAGCAACACGAACAAGATCGAGAGCTGGTCGATCAGCAGCCCGAAGCCAAGATTCCACGAGCCGGCGCTGATCCAGTCATAGAGATATAGATTGACGGCACGCTGTCCCTCGTCGGCGCTCAACATCGAGCTGAACAGCAGCACCCCGATGATGAACGGGGCCAGGCAGCAGGCGGTGGCCAGCCAGTGCCCCCAGGCATCGCAGTGGCGTCCCAGGACCAGCAGCAGGGCCGCGCCAGCCAGGGGGATGGCGATCAGAAGCCAGGCGAAGCTGAACAGCCCCGTGGCGGGTATCGTCGCGACGGTTTCCAACAGCACGGCAACCCCTTCAGAGCTTCAGTAGGTTCGCGTCGTCGACTGAAGCCGAGCGACGGGCCCGATAGACGGCGACGATGATGGCCAGGCCGACCACGACCTCTGCGGCGGCGACCACCATGACGAAGAACGAGGCCACCTGCCCATCGAGCCCGCCGTGCTGACGGGCGAAGGTCACGAACACGAGGTTCGCGGAGTTCAGCATCAGCTCCACGCTCATGAAGGCGATGAGCGCGTTGCGGCGCAGCAGGAATCCGAGTGCGCCGACGGCGAACAGCATCGCCGCCAGCACCAGGTAGGCTTCGGTGCTCACTTGGCCTCTCCTTCCAGTTCAGCGGCGACCTGTCTGATGTCGCCGAAGGCGGTGGACGTCGGGGCGCGCAGCTCGTCGACGGCCACCACCGCGCCCCGCGTCGTCAGGGTCCGGCTCACCGAGGTCTTAGCCACCGTCCCGTCAGGCAGCAGGGCGGGCGCGTGGATGGCGTTGGTGCGGGCGTAGACGCCGGAGTTCGGGTCCGGTCCCGGATGCACACCGTCGACGGCATACCGTTCGACACGCGCCGCCATGTGCTCGGCCTGGCGCCGGGGCTCACGGAGCCGGTCACCGTGGGCGAGCACCATCGCCCCCACCGCGGCGGTGATGAGCAGCGCCGAGGTCGCCTCCAGCAGCACGACATAGCGGGAGAACAGCAGCGCGGCCACTCCCTGCGGGTTGCCGCCCTCGGCGGCGTTGGCCTGCTGCAGCCCGGCCGGGCCGCCCACGAAGACCGCCTGCCCGGCGGCGAACACCAGCAGGCCCGCCAGCCCGAGCACCGCGAGGACACCGGCCACTCGCTGCCCCCTCAGGGTCTCCGCCACGGAGTCGCGGCTGTCGACGCCGATCAGCATCACGACGAACAGGAACAGCATCAAGATGGCGCCCGTGTAGACGATGATCTGCACCACGAACAGGAACGGCGCATCCTGCGCGGCGTAGAGGATCGCGAGCCCGACCATCACCCCGGCCATGCAGATGGCCGAGTGCACAGGCTTGCGGGCCACGACGATGCCGACAGCAAGCAGCACCATGAACGGGGCGCACACCACGAAGGCGACGAGCTCACCCGTCAGCGGGGGCAGGGGAATCATTTCACCGCTCCTTGCTCAGGCGCCGTCCGCGTGTCCGGCTGACCGGTGGGCGGCAGCCCCAGGAAATAGTCCGTCTCGTCATCGCCGAGGCGCCGGGGATGCGGAGGCTGCTCCATGCCCGTCACCAGCGGCGCCAGCAGGTCCTGCTTCTCATAGATCAGCTTCCCTCGCGTCTTGTCGGCGAGCTTGAACTCGTTGGTCATCGTGAGCGCACGCGTCGGGCACGCCTCGATGCACATCCCGCAGAAGATGCAGCGCAGATAGTTGATCTGGTAAACGTGCCCGAACCTCTCCCCCGGGGAGAAACGCTGCTCGTCGGTGTTGTCGGCGCCCTCCACGTAGATGGCGTCGGCGGGACACGCCCAGGCGCACAGCTCACAGCCGACGCACTTTTCCAGGCCGTCGGGCCAGCGGTTGAGCTGGTGACGGCCATGGAAACGCGGCAGCGTCACCTTCTCCCTGCCCTTCTGCGGGTAACCCTGGGTGAAGGTCTTGCGGAAGATGGTGTGAAGCGTGATGCCGAATCCGGCCCACGGATCGAAGATGCCCATTACCTCTCCTCGCTCTCGGTCGGCTGGGCGGGCTCGGACCTGATCACCCGGGCCAGCTCGGGCAGCACCTGCCCAGGCCGCGGTGGGACCGGGTAACCGCCCGCGAAGGCGTCGAAGACCTCGTCTGGATCGACTGGCGGCACCCGCTCCTGCTGCTGCTTCCTGCGCGACGCAAAGACGATCAGGATCGCGACGAGGACGATCGCCAGCGCGACGGTGTACATCGGCGCGACCGCCACCATCACGATCCACAGCAGGGAGATGGGGATCAGCCGCTTCCACCCCAGGTCCATGAACTGGTCGTAGCGGAAACGCGGCAGGGTGCCACGCAGCCACACGAACACGGAGAACAGCAGCTGCACCTTGATCACAAACCAGAGCGGGCCGAGCCAGGCGTTGTTCAAAGGCTCGATCAAGTTCAGCGGCCAGAAGGGCAGGTAGCCGCCCAGGAACAGCGTCGTGCACACCGCGGAGACCGTCGCCATGTTGATGTACTCGGCCAGGAAGAACATGGCGTAGCGGAACCCGGAGTACTCCGTCAGGTAACCGGAGACCAGCTCGGACTCGCACTCGGGCAGGTCGAAGGGGGCGCGGTTGGTCTCCCCCACCATCGCGATCCCGTAGATCACGAACGACGGCGCCAGCAGCAACGCATACCAGCCCATCAGCCCGATGTTGAACTGCATGCCTGTGAACGGCACCTGGAAGATGACCGGCGCCTGCTGCGCCTCGACGATGCCGTAGGTGGACATGGTCCCCGTCATGAGGAACACCCCGACGATCGACAGGCCCATCGCGATCTCGTAGGAGATCATCTGAGCGGAGCTGCGCATGGCGCCCAGGAAGGCATAGGTGGAGTTCGAGGCCCAGCCCGCCAGCACGATGCCGTAGATGCCGATGGACGCGATGGCCATCACGAACAGCACGGCCACCGGCAGGTCCGTGACCTGGAGGCGCGTCGAGACCCCGAAGATCTCCACCTGCCCGCCGAACGGGATCACCGTCCACGTGGTGAAGGCCGCCATCCCCGTGAGGACCGGGGCCAGGTTGAACACCCACTTGTCGGTGTGCTGCGGGCGGAAGTCCTCCTTGACCAGCAGCTTCGCGCCGTCAGCGAGCGCCTGGGCCAGGCCGAAGGGGCCATTCATGATGGGGCCGAGACGGTGCTGCATCTTGCCGACCAGGCGCCGCTCATACCAGACGTTGAAGATGGTCCACAGCAGCAGGATCACGAACAGGGCCAGGACCTTGATCACGATCAGCCACCAGGGGTCCTGGAAGAACACGTCGTTCATGCCTGATCTCCTTCATCGGTGGTCACCGGCCGCACGTTCACGATGGAACCGGGCGTCACCCCGAGCCGGCCGGGCTCGCCGGGATTCATCGGCACCCAGACCACACCGTCCACCATCTCGGTGATCTCGACGGGCAGCAGCTGTGAGGAACCGGGCGCCTCCACCCGGCACATCCCACCGACCCCCAGGGCGGCGGCCGTCGCCGGCGACATCCGCGCGACAGCTGGACGGGCGGTCCGGCGCAGCGCCACCTCGTAGTCGATGCCGCTGGTGGCATCAAGGGCCTCACGCCAGGATGCGACGACGATGCCGCCCTGCGCGACCCCGGCATCAAGCTTGCGCGGCACCCCGATGCGCTCGCCCTCCCAGGGCCCGAGCTCCTGGAAGTCGGCCCACGCGGCGGCCTGGCTGCGGAATCCGAGGTCGCGCCCGAAGGCATCGGCCAGGGCGGCCAGAATCCGCAGGTCGCTCATGGGGTGCCTCGTGCCCTCGTTGACCAGGGCGACAGGCCGGACCCGCTGCTCCCAGTTGAGGAAGTGCCCGGCCTGTTCCTCCATCAGGCAGGCGGGGAAGACCACGTCGGCGACTTCCGTCACGGCATTGGCGCGGGTGGAGACGTGCACCACGAAAGACTTCCGCAGCGCATGCAAGGCGGCGTCAGCCTCCGGCATGTCGTAGGGGTCGACGCCCGCGACGAGGAAGGCCTTCAGGTAGCCCTCGCGGGCCGCGGCGAACTGTTCGGCGGTGCTCAGCCCGGGCTCGGTCGGAAGCGTCTCGGCTCCCCAGGCCGCGGCCATGTCGACCCGGGCCTCAGCGGAGGCGACGGGACGCCCGCCGGGCAGCAGCCCGGGAAGGCAGCCCGTCGCGATGGCTCCCATGTCGCCGGCACGGCGCGGCATCCAGGCCAGGCGCGCCCCGCTGAGGACGGCCTTGGCGGAGACCGCCGAGAGCAGGCCCGGCTGGCAAGCGGCCCGCTCACCCACGAGGATGATGGTGCCCTCCTCCAGCTCCATGGCCTCCAGGGTCTGCGCCTCCGCACCGGGGGCGACGGGGATCAGCTCCGCGGAGAGCTTCCTCGTGCCCCGGGACGCGAACGGCGCCAAGGTCGTGACCTTCAGCCCCCTCTTGCGGACCGCCTTCCGGAGCCGCAGGAACACCACCGAGGTCTCGTCCTCGGGCTCGTAGCTGACCAGCACCACGCGCCGGGCAGCCTCGAGGTCCGCGTAGGTGACGTCCATGCCCCGCCCCGCGACCCGGGAGGCCAGGAACTGGGCCTCCTCCGTGGAGGCCGCGCGGGAGCGGAAGTCGATGTTGTTGGTTCCCAGCACCGTGCGCGCGAACCGCGAGTAGGCGTAGGCGTTCTCAACAGTCAGCCGGCCGCCCGTCAGCACCCCGGCCGCGGGGCCCGCGGCCCGCAGCCCGGCGACGGCAGCGTCGATGGCCTCAGGCCAGCTCGCGACCTGCAGGATGCCGTTGCGGCGCACCAGCGGGCGGGTCAGCCGGTCCTCGCCGCGTCCCGAGACGAACCCGAACCGTCCCTTGTCGCACAGCCACTCCTCGTTCACCTCGGGAGCGTCGCCCGCCTGGTGGCGCTTGACCTGGTGGTGGCGGTGGTCGGCCCGGATCTCGCAGCCTCCGGCGCAGTGGTCGCAGGAGGTGGTGGTCGACTTCAGGTCGAAGGGCCGCGCCTGGAAGCGGTAGGCCGCCGAGGTGAGCGCGCCCACCGGGCAGATCTGCACCACGTTGCCGGAGAAGTACGAGTCGTAGGGGTCCTGCTCGTAGAACCCGACCTGCTGCAGCGCGCCGCGTTCCACCAGCGCGATGAACGGGTCGCCGGAGATCTGCTCCGAGAACCGGGTGCAGCGGGCGCAGAGCACGCAGCGCTCCCGGTCCAGCAGGATCTGCGCAGAGATGTTGACCGGCTTCGGGTAGGTGCGCTTGACCCCCTCGTACCGCGACTCGCCACGCCCGTTGCTGAGGGCCTGGTTCTGGAGGGGGCATTCACCGCCCTTGTCGCAGATGGGGCAGTCGAGCGGATGGTTGATCAGCAGGAACTCGAGGATGCCCTCCTGCGCTTTCCTGGCCACCGGCGAGCTGAGCTGCGTGCGCACCACCATGCCCTCGGCCACCGGCATGGTGCAGGACGCCTGGGGCTTGGGGAAGCCACGCCCGTTGCCGGCGTCGGGGATCTCGACGAGGCACTGGCGGCAGGCCCCCACCGGGTCGAGGAGGGGATGGTCGCAGAAACGTGGGATCGCGGTGCCGATCATCTCGGCTGCCCGGATGATCAGAGTGCCCTTCGGCACGCTGACGGGAACGTCGTCGATCGTCAGGGTGACCAGCTCCGGTGTGGGCGCCACCTTGCTGGCCGTGTCGGTCGGCTGACTCACCGGGGACCTCCTTCCGTGGCGAACACAGCACTACGCTCGTATGGGAAGAGCTCCCAGGCCGGCGTGTGGTAGCCCTGCTCGAACTCGTCGCGGAAGTTGCGCACCGCACTGGTCGTGCAGGCCACCGCCCCATCCGCCAGGGCGCAGAAGGAGCGGCCGCCGATGTTCTCGCAGACGTCCAGCAGCTTCTCGACGTCCCCCTCCTCAGCTGTGCCTGCCTCGAACTTCATGAGCAGCTGCACCAGCCACCACGACCCCTCCCGGCATGGCGTGCACTTGCCGCAGGACTCGTGCTTGTAGAACTCCACCCACCGCAGGGTGGTGCGCACCACGGAGGTGGTCTCGTCGAAGACCTGCAGCGCCTTGGTGCCGAGCATCGTCCCGGCCGAGGCCATGCCCTCGTAGTCGAGCGGCAGGTCCAGGTGCTCGGGCGTCAGGATCGGGGTGGACGAGCCGCCCGGGGTGAAGAACTTCAGCTGGTGCCCGGCGCGGATCCCGCCCGACAACGCCAGCAGCTGCCGCAGCGTGATGCCCATGGGGGCCTCAAACTGTCCCGGGCGCGCGACGTGCCCGGACAGCGAGTAGATCGTCATGCCCTTCGACTTCTCGGTGCCCATCGCCTGGAACCAGGCGGCCCCGTTGTTGACGATCGATGGCACCGACGAGATCGACTCGACGTTGTTGATCACCGTCGGAGAGGCGTACAAGCCTGCGACGGCCGGGAACGGCGGGCGCAGGCGCGGCTGGCCGCGGCGGCCCTCCAAGGAGTCGAGCAGCGCCGTCTCCTCACCACAGATGTAGGCTCCCGCGCCGGCGTGGACGATCACGTCGATGTCGTAGCCGAGCCCCATCACGTTCTTGCCCGCGTAACCGGCCTCGTAGGCCTCCCGGACGGCCTGCTGAAGCCGCCGGATCACGTGCAGCACCTCGCCGCGGCAGTAGATGAATGCCTGGTTGGAGCCAATCGCGTAGGCCGAGATCAGCACCCCCTCGACGAGGGTGTGCGGGGAGGCCATCAGCAGCGGCATGTCCTTGCAGGTGCCGGGCTCCGACTCGTCGGCGTTGACCACGAGGTACTTCGGGTTGGGGTTGTCCTGGGGCACGAAGCTCCACTTCATGCCCGTCGGGAAGCCCGCGCCGCCCCGCCCGCGCAGGCCCGCGTCCTTGACCAGGCTGATCACGTCCGCCTGGGTCATGCCGAGCGCCTTGCGCAGCGCCCGGTAGCCGCCGGTCGCCTCGTAGCGGGAGAGCTTCCAGGACTTCTCCTGGCCCCACTGGTCGCTCAAGACTGGGGCGAGTAGGTCACTCACTTTGGCTCCTCCCCGGGCACATCGGACAGGTTGCCGGGGTCCGGTGCGCTCCAGCCGTTCTCGGCGGCGATCCGCCTACCGAGGGTGGAGGCGTGACCGGCCGAGGGCCCCTCGTCGGCGCGGCCGTCGGGGAAACCGGCGAGCACCCGCTCGGCCTTCTGCCACGACGTGATGGTCGCGCCGCGCGGCGAGACCACCTCGTCCCCGTTCATCAGCGCGTCGATCAGCTCATCGAGCTTCTCGGGGGTCATGTCGTCGAAGAACTCCCAGTTGACCATCGCGACGGGCGCGTAGTCGCAGGCGGCGTTGCATTCGAGACGCTCCAGGGACACCCGGCCGCACGGCGTGGTCTGGCCCTCGTCGATGCCCAGCCTCTTCTTGGCGCGGTCGAGGAGGATGTCGCCGCCCATCACCGCGCACAGGGCCGTGGTGCAGACCCCGAGGTGATGGTGCCCGGCGGGCCGGCGCTTGAACATGGTGTAGAAGGTGGCCACCCCCGAGACCTGTGCTGTGGTGATCCCGAGGATCTCGGCGCACAGCTCGATGCCCCGCGGGCTGATCCGGCCGTCGTAGGACTGCACCAGATGCAGCATTGGCAGCAGCGCGGAGCGTGCCTGCGGATAGCGGCCAGCCAGCTCGTTCAGCTCGGCGATGGCGGTCTCGTCGAGATTGGTGGACTGGTCGGAATAGTCCACCGAGCCGGACTCGGGGAAGTCGCTGGTGAAGTGACCACTCATCGGTCCACACCTCCAAGAACAGGGTCGATGCTGGCGACAGCCACCACGACGTCGGAGATCATCGCGCCCTCACACATCAGGGGCACGGACTGCAGGTGGTTGAACCCCGGGTCGCGGAAATGGGCCCGGTAGGGACGGGTGCCGCCGTCGGAGACGAGGGTGCAGCCGAGCTCGCCCTTCGGCGACTCGATGGCCTGGTACACCTGCCCGACCGGCACCTTGAAACCCTCGGTGACGATCTTGAAGTGGTGGATCAGGGCCTCCATCGACTCACCCATGATGTGCTTGACGTGCTCGTGGCTGTTGCCCTGGCCGTCGGGGCCAAGAGCCAGCGACGCGGGCCAGGCGATCTTCGCGTCACCCACCATCACGGGCTGCCCCTGGGTGCGTTCCAGCCGCTCCAGGCACTGCTCCACGATCTTCAGCGACTCCCAGGTCTCCGCCAGGCGGATGCGGAACCGGCCGTAGGCGTCCTGGGTGTCCCAGGTGATGACGTCGAAGTCGTAGGTCTCGTACCCGCAGTAGGGCTGCGCCCTGCGCAGGTCCCACTCGTAGCCGGTGGAGCGCAGGATCGGGCCGGTGACGCCCATC
>ERZ773010.180-NODE-180-length-47693-cov-39.070070_pt1 | contig 47693 bp, 61 predicted proteins | sample MGYA00580842_ERZ773010 | MGnify/ENA primary metagenome ERZ773010 (study PRJEB29015, sample SAMEA2737982) | human oral metagenome | biome: human oral; feature: human-associated habitat; material: dental | place: China | collected 2107 ... | reverse complement strand
GAATGAGGCCGCCGACGGAGTAGCCCTGGTTCGCGTTCGCGTTGACGCGCCAATCCGCCTGTTCCACGTACTCCTCCACTGTGGAGATCGGGTCGATGTTAACAGTCAAAATCTCGTCCTTTCTACGATGGGTCTTCGATTATACAGCCACCGGGGCCTTGATGGCGGGGTGGTGTTTGTACCCTGCCGATGCGTATATATCACTCATTTGATAGTCGAATATCGATGGTGCTTTCTTGAGGCTGAGCTCGGGAAATGGATAGGGTTCGCGTCTGAGTTGTTCTCGCACAGCCACCACGTGGTTCTTGTATACGTGGCAGTCTCCGCCTGTCCAAATGAACTCACCTACGTCGTAGCCTGTCTGCTGTGCGATCATGTGCGTCAACAAGGAGTATGAAGCGATATTGAAAGGCACGCCCAAGAACAGGTCCGCACTGCGTTGGTATAGCTGACACGAGAGCCTGCCGCCCGCTACATAGAACTGGAATAGAACATGGCACGGCGCAAGAGCCATGGCGTCCAAGTCACCGACGTTCCACGCCGACACGATATGCCGGCGGGAGTCCGGATCGGCCTTCAAGCTCTCAACGACCTCGTATATCTGGTCGATGCCCTTTCCGTCTGGTGCAGGCCAGGAACGCCACTGGTGTCCGTACACTGGCCCGAGGTTGCCGTCTGCATCGGCCCACTCGTCCCAGATGGAGATGCCATGGTCCTTCAACCACTTGATGTTCGTGTCGCCGGACAGGAACCACAGCAGTTCGCCCTTAACAGCCTTCATGGGCACGAACTTCGTCGTGATACGCGGGAAACCGTTATTCAGGTCATAACGGATCTGCCGTCCGAAGACGGACAGCGTCCCCACCCCTGTGCGATCCTTCTTCTCCACACCATTCTTCAACACATCGGCGAGAAGATCCTCATACTGTCTGTCAACTGTATTCATCAAATGAACTTCCTGACCATATCGGGGCGGAACCCACTCCAATGCGTCTGGCCGATCACCACAACCGGGGCTTGCTTGTAACCGAGACTCAACACGAACGACAGAGCGTCGTGGTCCTCGGTGATGTCGACCTCGTCGAACGGTATGCCTTTCTTCGTCAGGTCCTTCTTCGTCATCTTGCACTGGACGCAGCCAGGCTTCGTGTACAGCGTTGCTTTCGTCATACGTTTCTCCTTTCGTCAGTGGGAGGCGTGCTCCCAGTCATCTGCCGGCTGCCCGTGTGCGGCTGTGAACTCGACTCCGTTCCACGTCGTGGACATCAGCTCGGCGATTTTCGGCACCGCCCAGTCTAGCTCGGTTTCGGGGATCGAGAAAATCAGCTCGTCGTGGATTTGCGCGCGAAGCCAGCGAATGAGACGGATATCACAGTTCAGCATGCGGATGAGCGCGTCGGTCATGATCTCCCTCGTACCCGACTGCCCCATGAGCGCCGAGGACTGGGTGTACGATCGCTCGATGTTGACGCTCATACGCCGGCCCCACGCGTTGTAGATGAAGCCGCTCTCACCTTGATCAGCGCAGTCCTGACGCCACCGCACAACCAAAGGGTAAGCCTCCGCCATCTTCTCGACGAAGTGCTCCGCCACGTCGAGCGGTTGACCAGACGCCTTGGAGATCGTTTTCGCTCCGCCGCCGTAGTTCCAGGCATGCGAGAGTGCCTTCGCCTTCTGGCGGTAGGGGTTGCGCTTGCGCGCCTCCTTATCCGTCTCCCAGCCGTCCGGCATGTGCGCCTCGTATTCCTCGTCGCCCCAGACGGCTCGACCCGTGATCTCGTGCGGGTCAGCGCCGGGAAGGAAGTTCTTCAGATAAGCGGGGTCCTGTGCGTAGCCGGCGACGATCCTCGCATCCGCGTTCGAGTAGTCGAACGACACCAGCTTGCAGCCCGGGTCCGGGATGAAATAGGACTTCTCCACGGCGTTGTCTCCGCGAGCCGTCCACACGGTCAGGCCGGGCTTCGTCGTCGACGAGCGTCCGGAGCGCTGAAGGTCGTCGACCTCGGGGTGCACCCGGCCATCAGGCTGCAGACAATCGATTGTGAGCTGCGCAAGTGAGCGCTGGCCCAGTAGTTCGCCCAGCACCTTTCCGAAGGCCTCAGCGTGGCTTCCGTGGCCGCTCAGGAGGTTCTGTACGACGCTGCCGGACAGCTGCAGAGCACCCGTCGGTGTGCGTGGCCACTCAGGGTGCGTGAACTCATCCACACCGAACGCAGCCAGAGCATCGAGGACGCACTGCTTACCTTTAGTCGTCCGCCAAGGTTGTTTGGAATCGAGCGGCATGCCCACCGACCTGTGCAGGTAATCGAGCAGCTTCTCCTTCCTGTCCGCCAACCCGTAGAGTCTGTCATACGCCTTGTCGGCGTCGATGAGGAAGCCGTTCCTCGACATCTGCGCGTTGATGGCAGCCTTCAGCTGCTCGCGCCAATCGTACTCGTCGACCTCATGACGGAGCAGGAGCTCCTTGAAAATACCCCTGAGCACCACTACGTCCTGTTCGGAATATTCGCGGAACGTCGGATCGTCGAGCGGAATCAGTCCGAAGTCGAGATCGGCGACCTTCGTCCCCGGGAGGTTGAACTGCTTGGCGAGGTCTTTCAAGTCCATGACCTTGCCTTCCAACCCCAGGTGGTGTGCGAGGTTGTCGAGCGATAGCCATCTGCGCACATTTGAAGGGCTGAGGTCGGTGACGACGCGGCGTCCTGTCCTGTCCAGGTAGACGGATGGGGCGGGGTAGGCGATGTTCGCCAGCACCATAGTGTCGATGACTTTACGATCCATCGTCATTTTAAGCGGCTCGTCGCTGTCTTTGCCGAACAGCACGGACAAGTCGAAGTTGTGTCCGTTGTGGATCACCACTCCATCGGCTCTCCGAATAGCTCCCATAACCTCGTCGTAGTCTTCCGTCAAGACGACTGGGCCCTCGCCCCATGCGTACTGGCCGAGGCGGAAGAACTCACGCGGCGGCATGGACCAGCGCTTCTCGACTCCGTGGGACTCGATGTCGAGGAATAGGATCTTCGACCATTCTCCGCCGAACGGCGACGACCATGCACCGTTGTCCAGTAGATAGCGTCGCACAACACCAGCAAACCACTGAGCTGCCGTGTCGATGCCGCAGTCGTCCCACGGTTCGAGGTCGAAGACGGCGGCGCCTTCTTCGGTGTCGGACCACTCGTAGTCGAGGGGTCCGAGCTCTGGACTGGCAGCCACAGCCACCTCCTGGAACATCTCGATGTCGCCGGAGGCCAGATAGAATCGCACAGTTCTCATTCGTCCACCACCATCGTGTAGAACCAACCCTTGGACTTCTTGCTCTTACCCTTACCTCGGATGTATTCGAGCTCGACGGGGCCGGAGATAAGGCCTCTGCCCCGCAGCGAAGAGATGATGTTCTTGTACGTCCACTCGTCCAATTCGGGGAATTTATCCCGGACCTTTGTGCACAGGATAGCGTGGTTCGCCTTATCGCAGTGCGTTCGGATGAACGTCATGACCGATTCCTGCTGCTTGACGTAGTGGCTGGCCGTGACGTCGTTGAGCGCCTTGAGCAGACACCGCACCCAGTGGTTGGCATAGTAGATGGCGTTAAGCATGTGTGTCTTGGTGATGACGCCGTCGTCCCGGTCCATGAGGCTGAACAGCCCGGCGACCTGAGGGACGGTGATGCACAACCTGCGGAACGCCGACTCGAAGATCGACGACTTGTCCTCGACGATGTCGAAGCGCTGTACGTTAAGACACCATGTTTCGTAGCGGTCGAGCGCTTCGTCGTCCACGTCGAGGAGAATACGGTTCACGTCGAGGTCCCGTTCCTGCAAGCGCTGTTCCACATCGGGCACGTCGTCGGTCTTGTAGCACACACGGCACAGTTGATTGACACGACCCGCCAGTGTATGAGCGAGCTTCTGCGCCTTCCTGTCTCGGTCCTTGCTGTTGCCGAACTTGCGGCGACTGTTGAACATAGCTGCGATCTTCGGCTTATCGTCGCTCTTACCCTCATTGTCTTCTTCGATATACGTCACCCATGTGAAGCGTGTTAGGAACCCGTTCTTGAAGTTGCGCATCTCAAGAATATCGATCGACTCGTCGTAGATACCCGTGAGGATGACGTTGAGGTGTGCGTTGGCGCGATCGACGCCCTCCGTGGTGATACGACGAGTCATCTCGACCTCTCCGCTGAACAGCTTGCACAAGCCGGCATCGAACCCGTTCCACGACCCGCGGTTATCCATGATATCCCTGAACTTATCCTGGATCTCATCGAGCGCCATGTATGTGGGCGTGTTGTGGAACGGGGCGATGTCACGCTTCATGGCTTGGATGGTGGAGTCGCTCGCCACTTTGATGCTATTGGTGCGCCCTATCAGGGTACCGCACAGGTCGATGACCGTCTGAGCTCCGTTCACCGCAGTTGTTTTGTGCGCAGTACCGGAAGGACCGAGTATGAGCGGCCAGAAGCGAAGCCCCTGTTCATCGTCGCCCGTCGTGTTGATCGACCCAAAGGCACCGATCGTCGTCGCCAGCGTCACAATACCCAACGCGGCGTGATATGCGTCCGCAGTGTCCGTCACTGTGCGACCATAGTCGATGTAATCCTTGATGAACGTCGGATTGTCGTCACTTTCGACGAACGCCACCTCATCGTCTGTCAGGAGCTGTATCTCGCCCGTCTGATACTCGCGAATAGCGTTTGCGAAGCTCTCATCTCCAAGAGCGATCCCGTTCTCGTCGAGGTGCGTGAAACTGTCTTTATACTCCTTACTGAATTTCTCGACCTCTTTCCACGTGCACTGTTCCCAATTATCTCGCCTCGGAATGGCATGGCCTTCTTTGGTTTTTCGACCGGCGTAGACGGGGTTGTACTTGTTGCAATGCGCGCGAAGCATCAGCTGATACACCTCGTTGTCGCTGAACGTAGCTCGGAAGAGTTCCATCTGAAACTTCTTGGCTGTCTGAGACCAGCTCTGTCGACCGTCTTCGATCTCGTCGAAATACATAGACCGCAGTGACTGCGTCTTGAGCTTGTCCTCGATTACTCGAAGCTGCTCGTCATCGCACATCGGGGGGGCTTCTCCGACTTTCTTCGCCTCTTCGAGGCACACAACGGGGTAGGCCGCCTTGATCTCGTCCAACGTGTAGACGGCACCGGTGTTCTCCACGACGCGCACAGGGTAGTCGGCGCCGTACTTCGTGTTGACGGATCCCGGCACCCGAAGCAGCTTGGACGTCTGCCAGCCGGAGTCGCATCCTCTATCGCGATGCTTCTGGTAGATAGACCTCGCTACCTCGGAGCACTCGGCCAGCTGATGCGGCTCGTTGAGGATCCACCAGCAATGCGTGCGGTTCCTCGATGTGCGCACAACCAAAGTCGGCTCAACCTCGAACTCGCTCGGCGGGCAGGTGTCCGCCTCGGCCCACACGACACCGCACATAGCTCCTTCGTCGTCGCCCGAACGGCTCTTGCCCGAGAACACGCCGACTGAGCAGTAGATGTTCTCGTCTTCGCGGATGGACAGGTAGCGCTGTGCGAGGTCGCGCTTGTCCGGCCACGCGATGAACTTGCTTTTGACAGTCTCTTCCTCATCGAGGGGGTCCATCGTCACAATGTTGATGTAACCCTCGATGTCTTTGTATATCGCGTCCAGGAATTCTATTGCTTCCATCTGCTCTTCCTCTCTCTCTTCTGAACCGACGTTGTCTTATAGAGCAGGAACGGCCCCGTTGGGGCCGTTCCTCACTCCTTCCTCTTAACCGATGCTGAACTTTCTCGTCGTGTCCCGGGCCGGCTGCACCTTAGCCGCGGGTGCGTCCTGCACGACCTTGGGCTTCAGCGGCTCGCCGAGCTGTTCCAGCTCTCGCTTTCCGTCGTCCACGTAGTAGGACTCGACCGTTGCGTTTACGTAACCCCGATCGTTGTGGCGGTTCCCGATTTTGACGAGGACCGTCTGGTCGGGGTCGACCAGTTCGGTTTCGTCCTCGGGGATCAGGAAGCCCTCGTCAGGGTCGTAAGCGCCGACGGCTTCCCAGAAGTTCGGGAAACTGTAGTTGAGCTTTCCGTTCTTCCAGTGCGGTTGAAGCGGGACGTTGAAATCTTTGACGATGGCGCCGTCGTAGTCGTCAACAGGCCCCTCGATGATCTTCAGATCGACGACGAGACGCGGCAGCCCGGCGTTGGCAGCAGACTTGTACTCGCCCTTCTCCACGTCGCAGATGATCGCCCGATAGACGCCGGGCGCCGGAACCTTGACCGCACCGCCGCGGCCTCCGAAATGGCCGTCGGCTCCGAGAGCGGACTTAAGTTCCTTATCGTCGAGTTTGAATGCCTTGTAAGCAGGTTTGCGTACCATAATGTTCTCCTCTCTCAGTGGTTGTCGCAAAGCTTCCAGAGCTTTTCGATGGTCAGGTCCTCCACAAACGGAGGAAGGTTGAAGCGGTTCTTGGCCCCGATCGTTCGAGACGCGAACATCTGCGCCTCCGTGTGCGACGCTCCTGTCTTCCGGTCGGTGTCCAGTGACAAATGTACCACCACGTCGGGCGTCTGTCCAACCTTGGCCCGCGAGCCGGATCCGCGCCAGGCGAAGTCCGCCACGCCATTGTCATCGGTCTTCTGGTGGACGACGAGGATGGACAGAACCCCGGCGTCCTTCAGAAGCGGGAAGATCCCGTTCGATCCAGTGGTCTTCTTGGCTGCCTCCGTCCAGATGGCGAACTTGTTGGGGTTCTGCTTGGCCATCTCGACGGCTTCGAAGTGATCCGCGCACCAATCGTTGTAGACGTTGAGCGGGTCAATGACGATCGTCTTGTACTCACGGGGCATCTCGCCTGTGAGGAAGGCCACAAGAATGCGGTCCGTGTTGTGGATCCAGCCTTCCTCCTTGGTCATGCCCTCTGGTATCGGCATGTTCTTAGGCCTAACGATGTCGATGTTTTCCGGTGGAACATCGCGTGTGACGCCTGTCGTACTGCCTTCGAGGTCGAGGTACAGCACAGGCGAGGTGGGCTCGAACTTAGCGGCCGAAGCGGCGAACGTCGTCTTCCCCTGGCCGTAGTCGGAGTAGACGAGGATCTGCTCGGGTTTGCTGAGTTCGTCGGGTTTGATGATGAATGATTCGATGTCGAAATCTGTCATTCGTCTTCTCCTTTCTCTTGACGGATGTAAAGCTGTTCTGTGCTTTTAAGGCACTGGAGATATTCCTCTGCCGAAGCCAGTGATTTCACTCTTTTCGGATCCAGCTTTTGAACATAGCAACGTCGAAGCGTATCTCCAGATAGAGTCTTTTCAGCCTTCGATATATCGAAACGGTGGACCTCCCTTCGCGTAACTATGTACGGGCCAGCTACTCCGGACTCACCGACCTTCAGCCTTTGCTTGATAGCAGCGGCGAGTTCCTTCTTCCTCTCTTCGAGGCTGTCGATGAGCCCTGATATGTAACCGTACTCCAGGATATCGTCTTGTTCTTTCATACAAAAGCACCGCCTACGTGGTCTTCTTAACGGCTAACACGTTGCAACGGTAGCAACCAGGATACGACGGGAAGTCTGTGAAGCCATCGCACAAGGCATCGATGATGTGCTGCCCTCGCTGCCATACCTGCTCGGCTTTCTCACGATCATAATCAAGTGTGAAGATCTCCACATCGGACACCTGCGAAGCGTCCCTCGGAATGAAAACGACTTTGATCTTGCGCACAGTCCCCTCGCCGTCGCGGCGCTCCTTGCCGAGCGCATAGAGGTGGGTCTGTGCGACGTAGGCGATGTACTTGGCTTTAGCGCTGTCACCCGTCACGTCGGGCACGTCTCCGTGCATGGCGAACACGGCGCTGAGCGCCTTCAGCTTGGAGCGAGTGGTCGTCTTGTAATCCACAATCGTCCCGTCCTCCGGGTCGTAAGCGTCTGCCGTGGACCGGATCAGCCCGTAGTTCTCATAGAGGCCAAGTTCGAAGCGCTGCTCCAATTCCCACTTCGGGAAGAGCCGCTTCGCCCAATACTCCAAACCCCGGTGGATGTCCGTTCCAATCCGCGCCCCCATGACGAAGTTCGACTCCCGCATCTCGCGGGGCTTGAGCTCAACGCCGCTCTTGTCCTTGATGCCCGGAAGGATGTCCTCTGCCAGGCACAGCGCACACGGGTTGGAAAGGTTCGATGCACCCACCCGGATCTGCTTGTCTCGCCGCGTCTGCGGTGTGAACAGTGACAGTAGTTCGTCGTTCCTCATACCAGTTGAAGCGCCCAGCCCTTGTTTATCGCTAAATTGATAATGTGTTTGCACTCGATGACAGCGGGTGTGTCGCCCGTGTTGTGCAAGATGATCGGCCCGTCCTTATACCTCAGTGTGGTGTGCGGTTCCAGAGCGGCTCGTTGAGTATCCCGCTGACCCCACACGTGTTGAATGAAGGGCACAGGTGCGAAGTAGAGCAGGTCGTTTTCCATGAGGTTGCGCATGTTCGCTAGCCCAAGGCAGTAATCCGCACCGTTGACGTCCAACCACTTCTTAAGCGCAGGGATGAAGGCATACCGTTTATCCAAATTGTCAAACAGTATGAAGTTGTCCTTTAACTGCTCTTTAATGTAGTCGTCCATTTCGTTCCTCCTTTCCCGTTTACCCGAGACCGACGGCCTCTTCGGCGCCGAACCCGGTATTGTTCGACTCGAAGAACTCGTCATAATGCTCGTTGTACCCCACGCGACAGTCGAACAGGTCGAGCGATTCCACCGGGTACAGTTGGTTTCCTCTCGCCACGAACAGCTTCAAGTCGCCATACTTGGCACGAGCCTTCTCAAGGTCGTCGATGAACTCCGTGATCGTCATGATGTAGTCCTTTCTCTCGGTTGGCTTGTGCCTCCACCGTACACGCACAGCCCCGACAGTGCAAGCCGGGGCTGTGTGATATAGCTCACTTGTTCAGTACTGAACGATTGTTCTCCGCCTGCCGTGCGAGATGCTGGAACGTGCCGTCGTCCATCGTGTCCCGAGCCTGGAAGTAATAGCGGACAATCCGCTCGGCAGGCTGACCCATCCGGTTCAGCCTGCCCTTCGCCTGTTCGCACAACATCCCATTCAGGTCCTCGTCCAGCCACACTTCCGTGTGGCACACCCGCTGCAGGCCGTCCAGGCCCTCGGCGGCGGCGCCGACAGTGCACAGCAAAACCTGCACATCACCCTCTGTGAAGCCTGCAAATGCCTCACTACGTGCCTTAGCCGACTGCGCGCCCGTGTACAGGGCTGTCTTCGCACATACCCGGTGTGCGATCGCGGTTGCGAACCGCTGGCTCGACGTGAAAACCAACATCTTGTCATGCGGATGGTGCTTCTCGATCAAGGCGTTCAGCATGTCGAGTTTCCTGGAGCGGCAGTCCGGGTCGAACGTCACTCGGTCCATATCGATATCGGGATCGTACACCATGCACGGCTCACCTAGCGCCACCTGGCGCAAGCGCACAAGCTTCACAATAGGAAGGGACGCCACCAACAAGCCACCCTCGATCTCCGTAATCAGTTCATACTGCAGGCTGTCGTATATCTCACGTTGCTTGCGCGTCAGATCGCATTCGACGATACGCGTATCTACCGGCTTCCTATCAGCCGGCAAACCCACAACACACGGCAGAGATCGAAGAAAAGCACCCGGCTGCTTCTCCGAAACGATCGTCTCAATCTTCTGCAGCCTACCGTAGCGGTCGTGTATCCAGCTGTCCTGGACGACGCACCACCTCGCTTTCCACCGATGGAACGATCCCTCCACATACAACCAATCACGTTTGTCGCTGGACAACGGGACACGAGCCGGGTCCTCCAAGCCCCACCACAGCCAGCGGCAGATAGACCATAAGCCCTCGAAGCGATTCCCCTGCGGCGTCGCCGACATGGCCAGCTTGAAGCCAGCATTCCGAAGGCTCCACATGGCTTTAGCCCGTCCGGATTTACGGTTCGACGCCGATTGCACCTCGTCGTACACCACGAAGTCCGGCTTGGCCTTAATCCAGGGAAGAAGGTTCTTCTTGCCCCTCTCCGCATTCTTTCCATTCAAGTCCGACAAGCCGAGATACTCTCGGCCCACGTAGTAAACGCCAGGAACTCCGTCCTTCAGATCGTCGAAATGACCGAGGTGCTTCGAATCGATCCGCTTGAACGGCAGCTCGACGCCCTGCCGGGTGAACGTCTTCTTCCACGCCGCCACGATCTGCGGCTTCGCCGGCCCCACAATCAGCGTCGTAGTCGGGTTTAGCCGCTTCGCAACCTCCACCGCACACAGGGTCTTTCCTGTTCCTGTGTCCGACACATCCAAAGCGGCCCGGAGGCCATCCCGCTGTGCGAAGATGGCCTCCACCTTCCCTTCCTGCTCAGGTGTGAGTTCGAGTGGTTGTTCGATCATGATCGAACAACCTCGAATTTAGCACACGAAATATCGATCGAACGCACCATAATGTCCATGTTCAGACCGATCGAGAATGCCTTAATGTAGTATTTGTCCACATCGGCTTTGCCTTCAAGGTCTTTCGTCAGGAGGAACTCGGTTCCATCGTATTTACGGCGGCACCATACGTACCCCTGAGACTTTAGGATACCCGTCACCGAGTCGACGGGACACTCCTCACCCTTCACGTGGAACGGCGGGTCGTAAAAGCGGTCCACCGTATGCCTAGACGCGTCGTAGTAGTACCCGGACGGAGCCTTTCCAGGGTGGAACGGGGGTTCGTCCTGTTTTACCAGAATCATTCGAATCCCGTTGCACGTGTAGAAGATCTGCCGCTCCAACGCGTACCCGATGCTGATCGCACGGAACGGTTTACCCTTGGCGTCTTCCACCGTCACCCGATACGAGTTGTGCATCGCCTCACTTGACGTCGGCACATACTCCAGTGTGTCATCTGTATTGACGGCGAACCAGCCCACAAGCGACCCCTTCTTTCCGTACAACAACTGCCTCACAGCTTACCCTCCTCTTCTCTCCTGGCCCGGCGCTCGAACGAGTCTTCCCCGCCTATCACGCCGAACAGCCTCTTCTGCCCTTTTTCAACGCGGTCCGCATAGTCTCTGCACTCAAGTCGCACAGGGCAAATCGAACACACCCACTTGGCCCGCGCATAGTAGGGGTCGTCCTCCACGTCGGCCCCCTCGCGGGGGGCGAAGAACAGGTCCATTCCGATGTCGCTCTTCTTGCAGCGCGCCTGCTTGACCCATTCCTCGCCCCCCCAGATGTCGGCGATATCCATTACCGTTTCTTCACACACCCCTTGAGACGAGACAGCTGGGGTCCGATTGGGTTACGGTAATGCCCCTTGACGTCGTACGGTTCCCTAGCCTTGGATGAAAGCTTCATGAACGACACCTGTGCTATCGGCTCCACACCGGTCGAATCCAACGACGGGTCGAAAACCGTCGGAAGGATCAGCGGGTAGGAGTTGACGTTGTACAGCTCCAGGGTGATCACCCCCATGAACCCGGGGTCGATGAAGCCGGCGGTGATGTGCGTCAACAGCCCGAGGCGGCCCCAGCTCGACCGGCCCTCCACCTGTGCGGCGATATTCGCTGGAAGATAGAACCTCTCCAAGGTCGCGCCGAGCCACAGTTCGCCGGGAGGGAGAACGAACTCACCTTGTGAGCCCCAGGCCACATGCCGTTTACCTGTCTTCGTGTCGAGGAAGTACGGGCCCAGGTGCACGTCGTAGCTAGCAGGCTGAAGGCAATCGTCACGGAACGGGTACACCAGTTCCTTGCTCTTCGCCAGTTTTTTAATGTCCTTGTCAGATAACATCGAACGACAGCTCCTTTCCGTTTAGTATGTCTTGGTCCAGTCTGAACATCACGACGGGTTTTCGGTCGTCGCGGTCGGATGCGCAGATGCGTAGCATGTCGAAGCCGTCGCCACTGTTGACGTCGACGCAGCCCACCGTGAAAGGAACCCTATTCGCGTCAATGCGCACACGAGAGGCGCCGTTCGACACGGCGTCGTAGTCGTCGTCCAGGTGAAGGCACAGTCCGCCGTCCGACGCTGACACGGACTGAACGCGGGAACCCACCAGCGTCTCCCTCATACGGGAGACGAAGACCGGTAGCGGATCGGTCGGCTGGGACAGCCCGATCACGGAGACGACGTCGTTCATTCTGTCGAACAGCCGCCACGCGTACGACCCATCTCCCGTCCGTCTGCGCGCCATGCGTTTGAGGGGCACCGTGAGCACGGTAGGCGCCGGGTGGTCAACCGTGAACTCAGACTTCTTCAAGTACACCGAGGCGCCGTTGACGAAGAAGAACGTCGTTCTGTTGGCCGCGTCGACAATGCGGTCTACGGTCCACCCGTCTCGCACAAGGGGGTGGAACAGGTCGAATACATGCTGGAGCAGCTTCTCGTCCTTACTCATCAGCCGCGTCTCCGTCTTTGAAAAGCAGCTCGACAGCATGACCCACTGCGGTTTCGATGTATATCGCGTCCCCTTGATCGAGGATGTGTTCCACCGGCGAATCGATGGACAGCCAGTTCACGAAGGCACCCGTCAAACCGTCGGCCTCCGCTGTGAACACCACACCACTGGCAAGGCTTACATACTTCTTATATTGGTTGACGTTCATCGAGCTGTGCAGGTTCTGACCGTACAGCTCGCCGAGAAGCCACTCCTTCCGGGTGATGTTCCGAAGCTCCACATGTGCGATAACGCCGCCATACTCGTCGAAGAGTCGAACCTGCCTGAACTGATCGTCGTACCTCACGTAGCTCACAAGCACATCGAGATTGTTCAAGCCATAGCGCCCCACTCTATAACCCCAATCTCTCCTTTTGTTACGCAAAGGGAGCGCTACGTGGCTGGACAGGCTGGTGAAGAACAAGCGACCATCCAGGATCTCCATGCCCATCAACGGGAACCCCTCAAGCCGTTTCAGTGCGTCCACGTAGTCCTGTGGTTTTTTGAAGCTCATACTGATTAATCCCTTCTCTCGGTTATATGCGTATTAAGAAGTGTATACGGAAAGGGCGGGGGCCGTCAAGCCCCCGCCCTGTGAAATACATCACTACCCGTTACAGCGTTTGACGTTTGCAAACAGACGTCAAACGCCACGCGCCGGTCGAACAATTGTTCTCCTCCCACGCGTCGCAGATCGCGTAGCTCCGAGCAGGCTTCAGCGTCAAAGAGCCGTCTACCTCTCTCCACAGCCTGCACAGAGTCCGGGTCAGCATGCTATCCGAGCCGGGGTTGACGCCTTCCTCCAGAGGAGAGAAATCGCACATCCACACAGTGCCCACGTCATCCGCCCGGGCCAACGTCCGCCACGGGTTCGTTTCCTGGCCGTCCGCAACAGGCGGAAACAACACCGCGTCGTACAAAGACGTGCGCATGTGCTCCATATACGCCTGAGGGCTGTCGAACTCCAATACGTGCATATCACCGACCGTCACATAGAAACGGTCGAAGAAGCACAGCACCATGCGGAAACTCGACGAGTCGAACACTCGCACACCGTGTGTCTTGTACGGGTCCAGCGGTTCTACGAACACCGGAATGTTACCGATTTCCTTGAGAGGGACCAGGTTTACAGTGTGCGCTTCGTTATCCACGTGCAGCACGCCGTACATCGAGCCCTCGAAGCGGATGTAGTACTCTCCCAGCTTGCTGCCCTGACAGGGCGGAATCAATTTCAAAGCCATGCTACTCAGCGTCCCCTTTCAATCTATCCTAAATAGAACAACCCGATAGTCTCGTGGTGCGGGTAAAGCATCACCCTCAGCCGCTTAGTCAGCGGGTTGTAACGGGACATGTACTGCGCCTCGCTCTCCTTCACGGCCACCATACCGTCCGCCCTGTAATAGCGCACATCCGAACCAGATGTATCATAAGCGTTCGCTATAGCCCGAGCGATGTCCTTGTGCGTCATCAGTCGATGCACCTCACCTGGTAGGTATGAATGAACTCGTCTTTCTTCATGTCGAAAAGACATGTGGCTACATCGCTATCGTTCTTCCTGTGAACGTGAATCGTACGACCCCCCCTATCGTAGGACAGCCACACGTCGCGATAAAGGGTCTTCCCCTCAACCCAAGGCTCAGCTGGTACGGACTGAACCAGGTCTGCATTCACCTCACCGCGCAGCATCTCCGTGTACGGGTTCGGCTCGTTGTCCTCCACCGTGAACATGTTCGGCCAGTCTTCCGGCACTAGTTCCTGCAACACAGTGTTATAGCACATGTCAGGCGGAAGGCGATGGTGCACCAGCAGAACGTCCCCGTAGGGGTTCGTATACGGCGCCGCCTCATCACATGTCGTCAAGTCGAAGTACGCGGGCAGGGGTTCGTCGAAGCGAGGGCTATTCGCATCCACGCACACGAAACCGCGATTCCTGATACATGCGCACAGGCAATCCTCGTAATCGTAGAACAGCATGTCATTCCTCCTTTCAGCAAGGCTCGACGATGACCAACCACGGCTCGTCAGATGTCTCATCTTCGTAGAACGACGTGATCACGTCCGACGTCGTAGCCGTCTCTTCGATCGCGGACACCGCACCGATCTCAGACTTGAGCTCCACCGAAGCGGCGGGGGAGAGGACGATGGATATCTTGTCCAGGCCCTCTTCGAACCACTGGCTGACGACGAAAGACACGCACAGCCCGGCAGACTGTGAAGAAACCGTGACCTTCTCCACTTCATGGTCCAGTATCAAACCAAACCGCGTGCTGTCTTCTTCGTATTCTGCCGTCACAGACGCCAACTCCACATCGCCAACGTCGAAGAGCGTCGTCTTACAAACCCAATCGTCCGTGTAGCGCCTCGTACAGGAGGACACCCACTGCCCCTTCGGCGACACCGGAATCTCCAAGCTTCTCACGCCCGGTTTCTTAGCCAGTTCTGCCAACAGCCCCGGTGTGTAAGCAGTTCCTATCATGTTCTTCTATCCTTCCGTTCTGCGGAGCACGGGGTGCCCCGTCGTGTCATGCTTAAAGCAGCCAGTCGGCTTCGCTCTCGGAGTAAGGCCGGGTCGCCGTCACGAGCTCTGCGAACGGCGCTACCAGGCTCACCGTCACATCGGCCGGCCCGTACCCCACGACCACCGCCGTTATACGGCGCCCGAACTCACAACCCGGGCCCACCTGCACGTCTACGAAGGGGAAGGGGCCCACGGGCTCCTCGCGTATGTTATCGCCGTCTTTCAGGATCGCGTAAAGACGACCGTCTCCCGCGTGGCGCACACCGACCAGTTTCTCGTCGAGAAGAGCATCGAACCGCGTGCTCACGTTGTCCGACTTCAACGTCATGTACTCGAACCCGTCTGCGTTGTAGAACCGCACAGTCGATCCCTCGGCTGTGCGAGTGTCGACGATCGAAGCCGCCTGGCGGTCGACGACGTCAAGGTGGTGTGTAACGGTTTTCGCATTGAACCAAGTGGCTGCGTTCTCAACAGTGGGCATCGCCCCCATGATGTGTTCCTTTCTCTCAGGTCGGCGGTTGTCCCGCCGTAGTTACAGTCTAGGCGCACACGGGGCGGCAGTCAAGCGCCCCGTGTGCGATGTGCGTCACATTCCCCTTTGTAAGCCCGTGGTCCATTCGGCGATCTCCGCAGCCACGGAGTCGGGCGTGTCGACGGGGGGATCCACGACGATCGGTATGAACCTCGACAGCTCCCCCGCGACGAACGCGTTCGTCAGGAACTTCCGGTACGCATCAGTCACCGCGAGGGGGTTATAAGGGTCGGGGCCGGGGAAGTCAGGGTCCGTCAGCTTGGAGGGGTCGCGGGGCATCAGCACGAACGTCGTCAGCGGAACGCGGTTCAGCCATTTCAGCGTGAGCGCTACGTTCTCCGAGATCTTTTCATTTCGCAGAGAGGCGTACACCGAGGTGCTGAGCGCCCACCTGTCCAGGATGTACAGCTGTTCTTCGTTCGAGGCGGGGGTCGGCGTGTTGGGAAACAGCACGGGCTCCGGTCGGAAGGAGAGCCAGTTCTCCATGTCCCTCGCGTAGTCCTCCATATTCAGGCAATAGCCCCCGTTATTCGCACACGAGATCATCATGTCCGTCGGGAAGTGCCGTATGCGCACACCGGAGAAGGGGGCGGTGGACCGGGTGCGGCTCTGAAAGAGCTCTTTCAGAGCTGCTGCTACGGTCGACTTCCCCACGCCGTCGGGGCCCTCCAAAGCTATGTACATCGCGGTCAGCCTTCGCCCCTTTCGTCTATCGTCTTCCGTTCACTTTGCATATGCAACGCGGGTGTGCAGGCTATGCCTGTCGCGCACCCCTCTTCCGAGAACGCCTCGAACCACGTGTAGTCCTCCACTGCGGTCCACACCGTGTTCGTCGTGGGTTTACCGGGCCACAGCACATGGTAATCGGGGGTGGGCACGGCCCCCTCGTCGATCACGGTGCCCGGCGCTATCCCGTAGCCCAAGTCGCACACGCAAAACAGCGGCAAGTCTTTGTGCACGACCGCATCCACTTCTATCAAGGGGTTGGAGAGCCTATCGCACAGCTCCAGCGTCGCCTTCATCGGCATTGTGCGAACGCGCACAAGCCCCACCGTGAAGGGTTTCCGCTTGTCTTCATGCGGCTGCACGCATATCGAGTGCGCAAAGGGGTTACGGCCGTATAGCGTTATGTCCCCGGAGCGCACAGTGCCGTGGCGGTCCATCGCGGCGGGTTCTATCGTGCGGCCCGGCAGCCTCGCCAGGAGAGCGAGGTCGAAAAAAGCTACGATCGTCATGCTACATCGCACCTCCTTCCGTGGTATCCACGTCGTCCAAGCAGAACGGCCACCCACATGTGCGTGTCGCGTTCGCGGCGTGCGCGCATCGTATAGCGTGTCATGTTGTTTATTCCCTTCCTCTAATGTCTTTCGCCCTTTTGACCGCTTTGCGGTACTCCGGCCACTGCTTCTCATAGGGCCGGCGGTCCGCGTCCCAGTAGTCCTTGTAGCTCAGATGGGGGTTGGCCGCTATGAACTCCGCCAGAGTGGTGTAGAAGGCCTCCTTGAAGCGCTTCGCTCGGAGTTTGCGGGCTCTTTTGTCGGGGTCCGCCGGGTCCTTTCCGCGCAGGTCCACGCTCGACAGCGGATTCGATTTGAACTCACGGAACATAAGCCTCAAGCGCTTCCTCGCCGAGACCGAGGAGTCTTCTGCGGGGTCGCACAGCGCATCGCACAGGGAGGAGGGGGTGGCGGTAGTCACGCCGAAGCGTTTGAGCGCTTCCTTCAATGTCGGGGGTGCGTCGTCGGGGAAGACCAGGATCATTCTGTCCGCGTAGTTCGGATTGAGAACGATCCTCGTCCCATATTCGAGTTCGGCCTGTGTGCGCATTTCTTGCGCACACAGATTTTCGTCGGCGACTTCGATCGCCGCACTGATCCGTTTCATTTCGATTTCTCCTTTCACTCGAAAATGTATTTTCGATCGATTTTGACTCACATTGCGTGATCGATTTCAACTCGATTTCTACCCTAAGGGCGGATCGATTTCAAGTCAAATCGTGGAATGTGAATTTGGTCACACGGGTGCTGTGAGGAGTTGTGTTATAATCACGCGCCCGCGCGCACCCGACACGTCGCACACCACACAGATTGGCGAGTTTCCGCGGGTCCAGGGTGAAATTAGGTTCAGGCGGGGGGAAATCTGACAGTGACTCTCAATTGACAGTGACTGTCAGAATTTCGATACATCTTCTTATTGAGAATCGTTCTCACTAAGAAAAACGTTCCTCATACACCACCCCCACACAACTTACTAACACATTATATCTGTATATCTATACTATTAAGATAATTTCCTTAATTCTATACCTTTGAACTTATAACCCTGTTATTATCTAGGTATGTATGCCTTATGTAGAAGCGGATCCCCCCTCGCTGAATCCGCACTTCTTGTCGTTTGGTGCCATTTGAGAACAACGTGTTCTGCGTCTGTTCAGTTTTGTCACATCCGTCACACGCCTCCGCTGCGGGGGGCTGTGCGCCTGGGCTGTGCGCCTCCTCGCGGGCCCAGTTGCGCCTCAGGATCACGAGGTTGCCCTCTGTGGCGTTTTCAGGGTCGCCCTGGTAGGGTCGCTTGGGTCAGGGGCTGAAATCGCCTCAGAATCGATCCTCGTGCGTCTGAGGGGGTGCCGCTCGCCCCTCTGGTGCTGTGTGGTGTGCGCCTTGGGACTGTCCGTTCCGCCGACCGACGGTCTAATTTCCTTTATCTTTGAGCCCCGAAATTCAAAAACGGTCTTCTTTGTACCCGAAATCCGCCCCCGAAAATCGAAAAGGGGCCTCTTTGTAACGTTTAATGCCAGCTTTTACCTACGTAACCGTAAGTTACTGCTACGTAGGTGTAAGTTACCCCGTGGTAGGTTACGCTGACGAAGGTTACTGGCCGGTAAGTTACCCGGTGGTAAGTTACCGCTACGTCGGCGAAAGTTACTGCGAGGTAGGTTACCGTGGCGTATGGCCCCCGGAAATGTGGCGAAGGACACACCGCTTGGGCTTGACACGGGGGGTGGCGGTTGATAGAATGGAGGTACAACAAGGGGGAAAGAGAGAAAGGAAACCCCAATGGACATCGAAATCGACTTCTTCGAAGAGCTCGGCGGCTACTACACCGCAGACCTGGCGGACGTCCTGGAAGACTTCGAAGGCTGACCCGAAGGCCCCCGCTCCGGCGGGGGCCTCGCCGTCGGCTGGGGCACCCCCAGAGGCCCGAGAAGGGCCCTCAGAGGGGCGATTTCGAAGCCTGAGGGGGCGCCCCCGAAGGCCGGGGGCCGGGGTGTGCGCCTCCGGAGACGGCCCCGAGCCATTACGCAACGCCGGTGTTGCGAAAATCCCGGAACTCAAAATGTGAGCTTCGTCTCACTTTCGCGAAATCGGGACTAAGGTCCCAGCTCGAGGAACCATGTGAGCAATCTCACACTCGGAGGTGCTCTCGAGCAACCGTGTGAGAAACATCACAATGTGGGGTACATCACACTCGGAGGTGCTCTCGAGCAACCATGGAAAATACAATTTGTGAGCTGGGACACACTTGCTCGGGCGGGTCTCCGACGCCGGCGTCGACCCGAGCTCCCGTGTGCGAAGCCGGGCCCGGAGTCCGCCGCGCCGAAGGCGCCCCGAGCAACCCCGGAAATGTGGCGAAGGATACACCGCTTGGGCTTGACAGCGCCGCTCGACTGTGCGAGGATAGAGCCATCGGAACGAAGAGAGAAAGGAACTCCGATGACCGCGAAGTACCCCTACAGCCAGGCCCTGGCGAAGTCGCTCACCGAGAAGCTCGGAGGCCTCGCCTTCGTCCTGCCCGACGGCGCAGTCCAGGCCGACACCCCCGACGGCACGCTGACCGTCTACGCCGACGGCGCAGTCCGGGTCCGCGAGTGCGGCGAGACCGAAGCGTGGCCCACCCTCCGCAGCGCCGTCGCCGACTGGGGCGTGGAGGTGTGAGCTACCCCACTCCGGAGGGGCTTGACAGCCCCTCCGGAGGCCCGCTAGAATGAAGACATCGGAACGAAGAGAGAAAGGAACTCCGATGAACACCTGGAAAACCGCCAACGCCGTCGTCCGGCACCTGGAAGCCACAATCCCCGTCTACGACGTCTCCGAGCGCGGCTACAGCCTCTACGTCAGCCTCGTAGACGGCCGCGACTTCATCGTCGACGCCCCGTTCGAGGGGGACGTCAGGATCACCCCCGGTGTGCGCACCTACGAAGGCGGCCTGCAGCTGCTAGAGGACCTGGAAGCCGAGCTCACGGACGCCGGCTTCGACGTCCGCCAGGTGACCTGCCGCCGAACCCACACCACCGAGCTCCGTGTGCGCGACGACGCAGGCGGGTGGGCCTGGTGAGGCGCTTCTGGGCTGCCGTCGCCGTCGCAGCCGGCCTCCTGGCGGGCTGGGGCTGCGGCGAGGACTTCGGCCGCTGGGACGCCTACGCGGGCATCCGAGATGAGCCGACGGTGCTGGGCTTGACTGTGATACAGGTCATACACTACGGGCTTGACACCCCCGCCGACGCCCGCTAGACTAGAGATATCAGCGAAGACGAGAGAAAGGAACCAGCTGATGCATACCACCACCTTCATCCCCGAAATCGAAGTCCCCGACTTCGTCGCCAGCCTCCGGGCGGACCGCGAGCGCCAGCGCGCTCGACGCCGGAGCCGCCGTCAGAACCGCGGATGGGAGGCCTGAGATGACCTGGCTCGACTTCGCACAAGCCGCCTGGAACGCCTTCTACGGACTCATGTCCACCTGTGAGGATCTCGTGGAGCACCTCCCGACGTCGCTGCAGTGCTTCTTCGACTGGTGTTAGCCATATCACACCAGAGTCCGCTTGACAGCGGCCTCTGGGCCGACTAGACTAGAGATATCAGGAAGACAGAGAGAAAGGAAACCCTGATGATTAACCGTTACCTCACCGCCGTCTCCAACGCCGACCTCCTGGACGCCGCCTCCGACGCCCTCGTGGACGCGGGATGGAGCCTGGACGAAGGCCGAGAGCTGCCTTTCGAGGCGGACTACTGCTGCGATCCGGAGGCCGCCTCCGAGGTCGACTCCGAGTGGAGCGAGATCCAGGCCGACGCCGTCAGCAGGCTCTGGGACCGGCTCTCCGACGAAGAGCGGGTGGAGCTTTGGCTGCACGACTGCGCGGGGCAGGACCCTGACGATCCCGTCGACGCCGAGACGGTCTGGGAGCGGATGGCGATGTCCGTGATAGAGCGGCTCGGGAGCGTCTACGAAGACACGGGCGCCTCCGTGACGGAGGCCTGCATCCGAGCTCTGAGGCTGACTTCGGCGGAGGCCCTGGCCCGGGTACTGGGTCTGTACGAAGCCGACCGAGCGGATGCCCGGGGACACTGGGGTAGGCCTTCGAGGGTGCGGACCTTCGACGTCGAGCACGGCACCGTGGTGGTCCGGAGCGAAGGCGGCGCCGTGGAGGCTCGACTGAGGCCGGCCTTCGAGGAAGGCGATGACGAAGACGCCGTCATCGTGGAGATGCTCGGGGACGCCCTTCACGAAGTCGGACTGCAGTGACGTTTCACGTGAAACGAAGTCGGGTCGACGCCGAAGGCGGCGCCCGGAGAGGGGGGCGCTAATGAGAATCAGTATCACTAAGATCTGGGTTGGAATAGTTGGACTGATGTACGCGGCGTGGTTCGTCTGCGTCGTCGTCGATGCGATAAGTTACCCTACGGTAGAGTAGGTAATACAAGTTGGAGTGGTAGGAAAAGTAGCCCCTAGGACTAACGTCCTAGGGGCTACTTGTATTTTTGGTGGGAAAAGTTGGAATTTTTGGAGGGGTGGGTCGACTTTCATGGGGGGACCCAACCTCATACATTAACTCGGATTTTCCACTACTGGAAATCATACTGCAGTATGACCGCTATAATAAGACCTGTGCACGACATAGTACTCATCGCAGACCACCTTTTAGGGGCGCCAGCCGTAGGCTTAGGCGCCCTTATAACCGCTATAGCGACCCTCTATACGTCGTTGAAGACCAATAGGAAGGTCCTTAGCGTCAAACAAGACATGGAAAACAACCATGGAAGCTCTTTACGCGACGCTATAGACCGTATTGAGACCAATACGCGCACACTGACGGACCTGGTTCACGCGCACACTCGTCAGCTGGACGAGATCCAGTGTGCTGTGCGCAGACACGACGACGAGCTAAAATCGAGGCATGCCATCACCACAGAGCCCCCTTGTGCGCATACGGAAGATATACAACGAAGCGACGGTGGCGCCTAACCCGACGCCGCCCTACGACTCGACCCTTCTCCTGACACCTCCCCCTCCCCCGAAACCCAACCCGGACCAGCCGCTAGGGGCCACGGCGGCCTCCCTGGCGGCGCCTATCCCGGCACTCACCCCCCTGCTAAAGATAGAACGGGTGCCGGTACCCTCCACGGACCCGGACCCCGTCAAGCACGACAGACTGCAGGTGGTGTACAGCCTGTCGGCGAATATCGTCACCACAGCCCAACTGCGCAATAAAGACAACACCCCGCCGACCAAAGACAACCCGGATTCCCGCCCTAACCCGTGGGAAGTGGGTTGGCTGCTGTGGTGCTTCAGCCCCGACCCGACGCACCCCTATGACCCGAGCCCGACCTCCAACTCGAACTTCCGCTTCTATGCCTTAACCCTCAAGCCCAACGGCTGGGAGGTCTCCAAACAGGACCCTTCCTACAAGGGCGGGCAGCGTTTCCTGAAGTCAAATGATGCAAAGGATCCCCGTAAGTTTCCCCCGCACAACACGGAGCAAAACCAGACACCCATTGAAGCAGTCAACCCCTACTCTGTCCTCATCAAGGCCTGCCACGAATACCCGCTGGGGACTACCCCTGCGCAACTAGAGAACGACGTAATACCGGCTAACCGGAACTCCGAAGCGGGCAACAAGAATCGCCTTGCCCCCTCTAGAAATGTGTTCCACATCTTCGTGGAATCCGCCCTCCTGACCACTGTCGTCGACGAAGAAAAGCCGCTGCCCCCACACATTCCGGCGTTCTACGCCGAGGATGCCCGTGTGCGCTTCACCAGTATGTGGCATGCCGTCCCGAAGCGCCCCTTCCTCCAGACCCACCCCATCGACTACGACCCCCTCTCCCTCCACGCGACGGGCTACCCGCCGCAGGGCGTGGTATGGTTCTAGCCATGGAAGAGAGCTCTATACCCGATCGGGACTATGACCCGAACCGCCTAGACGGGTTGACGTACGGCTTCTACGACGCCTACTTGGCCCGGGAGGCGGGCGCACACCCCCACGACAACCGGAACCCCTCCGTATACGAACCGCACTACTACCCGGCGTGCCGGTCACTGTGCGGATTCAACCCGCCTATACCGACGCATGACGGGAATGCCATATCGCGGGGCGAGTTCTCCGACGAGATAGAGGATTTCAGCGTGCATTTGAACGCGCTGCAAACATTGATCGACGCGGCGTGGCGCACAGTGCCCGGGAACGACGACCCGCTCCTGCGCGGCTACCCATATGCTGTGCGCCACATGGAGGATAGTTGGGTGGAGTTCCGTTTGTCGAACGACTATACGACGACCCCCGTACGCTTGCAGCCGGGGGAGGGCTACGACTTTCTCAGAAGACGGAAGATCCCGGCGCACAGTCCAAGGCCAGATCGCGCTAATTTCGTGCCGTATACTGAAGTGAAGGCTCTTCTAGCGAAAAGGAAGGAGACGGATGACGCAGGCTGATGTGCAGCGAAACGCCATTGTGGCGTGGATGGCGAAGCACGACGGTGACTTCGGCTACACGAACGACTACCGCCGCAAAGACCCAGAGCGCTACGGCTGGGGGGACTGCTCCAGCACGATAGCGCAGGCCTACAGGCAGTGCGCGGGCATCGAAATAGGCGAGCGGAGTTTCAATATAGCGTCGGACTCGGACGCTTATACTGTGGCGTCGGCAACCTCATGGAGGGACCTGCCCCTCAGTGACCTGAAACCGGCCGACATTATTTGCATGGGCTGGCATTCGGGCCCCTTCGCTGGGCGGATCAGCCACGTGGAGCTCTACGCCGGGGGCATGTACACGTGGGGGCACGGAGGACCGGGCAGGGGCCCTCGGCTGCACTCCCTGTCGGACCGGTCCCTGACGGGTTCGGCGACGATCATTATCGTCAAGCGCTATATTCAAGACAGCAACCAAGGTAACACCAGTAAAGGAGACGAGTTGACACCTGACGAGCACAACATGCTCAGCTGGCTGTACGAGAACATCAAGGTGCCGAGCCAGGGCTTCGGCTACCCCCAGGCGACCCAGAACTCTATCGCGGAACTGAAGGAGGTGGCGGCCAACCTGACGCAGGCCGTGGAGTCTATGACGGCGACCGTGAACAGGATCGCCACCGACCTGACCGTGCCGGGCTACGGCTTCGGCTACCCGGCGGCCTCCCACGCGGCGCTTGAGGAGACGATCAACAAGCTGAACGACATTCAGAATACGTTGAAAGATGTGAAGAAAGGGGGCGACGCTAAGTGACGACGCAGGAAGCACCCGCAGGGCCCAAGCACCTGGACGCCCCGACGCTGACGGACGAGCAGAAGGCCGCGGCCTTCGCCGCGGCTGCGCACACTGTGGAGACGGGCGGCCTGCCCCAGGGGGACGGCGGCCTGGCGGACCCGAACAGGAAGAACGCCTACCACTTCGACGAGCTCGTTCCGACTCAGATTCAGCACAAGGCCCGTTCTGTGATCCGGACGTTCGTGGTGTCTCTGATCGGCGTGTTGGCTGCATGGGGCGCTAAGGTGGGTATCACTCTGCCCGCCGACCTGGCGGATACGATCACGGCGACCGTGTGGGGCCTAGTGACTGTGTGCGCACAGTGGCTGCTCAATACTAAGCCCGTGGACCGCTTCCTCCACAAGGTAGTGCCGTTCCTGGCGACCACGCCCCGCAGTTGACATGCGCTAAGCTAGACGAAGCATAAAGAGGCCCCGCTTTCCAGTTGGACGGCGGGGCGCTCCTTTTATTCGGTTATTGCCTTAGCAGATCCAGGTTCTGCCCCACAGGCGACAGGTTCCGTACCACCCGGCGAACATTCGTCCGATCAGGTTCCATGAAAACATGTTTTCTCCTCTCTGTTGAGTTACTGTGCGAACCCAGTGTACACGCTGAACGAGCCGTTGTCAAGCCGCGATGAGGTTGAGCTGGTGCTGGGTCCACGCGAAGGCGGCGAGGGCGGAGATAGCCCCGAGGGCCGTGAAGGCGAGGGAGACCCAGAAGACGACGGCGCCGGCTTTGGGGAAGCCGCACCACGTGACGATGTAGGCGATGAGTGTCCAGAACCCCTGTGCGACGAGGAATGCGACGGGGACGGCGATGAAGTAAAGAAGCATGTGGAGTCCTTTCTCTGGTCCTGTAGTTCGACGGCTCGACTGTACCCGCTCCCGGAGCACTATTCAAGTTTGCGCACACCCAGCTCGCCCTGCTAGAGTCCTCATATCCGCTAATAAACCGCATACGAGAGGAGAGACACAGTGTTTCACGTGCATTTCATCTGGGCGCAGTCAACGTCTAGGATCATAGGGGTCAACGGGAAGTTGCCATGGCACGACCGAGGAGACCTACAACACTTCAAGGATATGACGACCGGTAAGACCGTGGTGATGGGCCGGAAGACCCGACAATCCCTGCCGCAACGCAGCAAGAAACTGCCTAACAGGACGAACATCGTGCTGAGTCGGACGATGAAGTCGACCAAATCGATTAAGGCTGTGGCGAGCCCGTACGCGGCGATAGAGCAAACAGCACAGGGGAACCGAGACGAGCTGTGGGTTATCGGCGGGCATGAGACCTTCCAGGCGTTCATTAAAGCCCATGACCTCAACAAGATACCCTTCAGTCTGGACGCTTACGTGTCCGTTCTGGCGGTGGACGACGAGATCCAGCCGATTACCGCACAGGACAGTATCACATGGGCCCCCGTATTAGACGACCGCTGGGTGCTGCTGTACGACCATATGGCGGGGCCTAGGCGGCGCCTGCAGAAGTATGTTAAGGTGTTCAGGTAAGCTCCTTTCTCTCAGGACCCCGCCGGGTGAGCGCTATGCCCCGGCGGGGTCCGCTGTGCGCATGGTAACATTCCTCTTAAGCCTGACTAGAGAGGGAGTTTCATGAGAATCGACGTTCAAACGAGCCGCTTAGCCACTGCTAACGGATCAATTGCGACGCTCAGCGGCACGTTACCCAACCTCGACCTGGACGTTGCGCTGGCCAAGGGTGTGAAAGCCGTGTACCTGACGGTGTTCGCCAACGCAACGGAGACAAAGATCACGTCGCTGAGTACCGAAGGCGGCACGTTCTGCGTGACGGTACAGACCATGGCCGAGCGGCCTACCGTGAAGGTGTGCGACCCGCTTGAGGCGCCGGTGGTGATCCGGTACAGGGGGCTGTGATGGCCGTACCCAAGAAAACGACGAAAAAGAAGCCGGCTCAAACCAAGACTGCATCCAAGGGGCTGGTGAAGAACGACCGGGATCGCTTCGCGATCCAGAAGTCAACGGGCGAGCTGGCGATGGACGACAGACGGCTGCTCACTCTCGCACAGGCGGGGGCCAGCCCCTCCGAGATGTCCGAAGAGCTCGGCCTACCTGCTGAGACATGCCTATCCCGTGTGCGATCCCTGCTGAAGCGCAACGACGTGTGGACGAACCTCGAACGCCAACAGATGCTGATCGCCGACATGTACGACTTGAAGACCCGGGCCTTCAATTTCCTGGAGAAGTGCTTCGAGTCGGACGAGATAGCAGCCCGGCACATCGAGGCGGTCAACAGCGTGCTCAAGCAGCTCGGCGACCGCCTGGACAAGGTGAAGGAGTACAACGACGAGGAAGAGGCTCGGGTGACGAAGCAGCAGACCCGGCTGATCCTCGACCTGGTGGAGGACGCCTGGGAGCGTGTGCGAGTCCACATATCCAGCGCGTATTCGAACGGACAGCTGCTCGACCCTGAAGCGATGGACGAAGTGTTCTATCAGGCGCTGAAGGAGGCCCATGCTGATCAAAGCTAGCGCGATCGACAGCGCGATCGCCACCGTCAAGGCGCACAGGAGGCAGGACAGCTTCAAGTCCGACCCCGTGGGGTGGGCCCAGTACATGCTGGGCACAGACGAGGGGACGTTGTGGAGTAAGCAGCGGGAGATCGCCCGGGCCGTGGTGGAGAACAACTCGACGGCGGTGAAGGCCGGTCACGGGGTGGGGAAGTCCCGGCTGATGGCTGTGCTCATATGCTGGTGGGTGGACACCCGCTACCCGCACTGCTACGTGATATCCACGGCTCCGTCGATGGCGCAGGTGCAGGACGTGCTGTGGCGCGAGGTGATGCAGCTGAAGGACATCGTTGAACGGCGTTTCGAGGAGGGGCTGGTCGACCATAAGCTGCCGGGGCGTATCACAATGGACGTGCAGTGGAAGGACGACGTGACGAAGCTTCCGATGGGCCGCGGCAGGAAGCCGCCGGACAACCTGGGCGGGAACACCTTCCAGGGAATCCACGGCGACGTGTTGGCGATCGGAGACGAGGCGTGCGGACTGTCCGGCGAGCTGATCGACGCTCTGGCGAACATCACGACGAACGAGGCGTCGCGGCGTGTGCTGATCGCGAACCCCACGGACCCGATGAGCTACCTGGGGAAGATATTCAAGGAGGAGATGGAGAACTGGAAGCTCATGTCCATCTCGGTCCTGGAGAGTCCGAACTTCACAGGCGAGCCTATGCCGCCGAAGGTGCTGCAGAAGCTTACCGGGCCGTCCTACGTGGAGCAGAAAAAGCAGGAGTACGGGGAGGACAGCGCGAGGTTCAAGGCTCGCGTGCTGGGCGAGTTCGCGTTCGACATCGAGGATTCGCTGATTCTACCTGGCGACGTGGAGAAGGCGTGTTTGACGGAGAGGGAGCGGATCGGCCGGCCCGTGTTGGGTGTGGACGTGGCGCGGTTCGGCGCGGACCGCTCGGTGGTGTACCTGTGCGTTAACGGGGTTGTGCGCTTCGTGGACTCGTGGGCGAAGACGGACCTGGTGCACAGCGCACAGCGTGTGCACGACCTGGCCCTCCGGGAGGGCGCACACGCTGTGGCGATCGACTGCGACGGTATCGGGGGTGGCATGTTCGACATCCTCAACTCATACGCTAACCGCACCTACGACATCTTGGCTGTGCGGGGTTCTATGTCGAGCCCGGACAGGGGCCGGTGGCACAACTACCGCTCCTACATGTGGGATTCGTTCCGGTACAGGTGTCGCACAGGCGAGCTGGATCTAGACCCGTTGGACATCGACTTGCACGACGAGCTGCTGTCCGTCGGCTACTCGTATAATACGATGTCCGGCGGGCTTGTCCTGGATTCGAAAGACAAGTTGAAGAAGGACGTCGGCAAGTCTCCAGACTTAGCCGACGCGGCAGTGTATGCTGCGATAACAGACCAGAACATACGCGACGCCATCCAACAGGAGACTGTGTTCTCCGACGCGGGGGACATGATGGATGACGACGAAGACAGCTACCTAATGGAAATGGGGGAGACTTTTGGATTCAACCGCATACTCGTTTAGCGACGAGGGTATCGCGTTCATCAACGAGGCGCAGAGGTCCTACCTCCTGGACGAGGGCGCCAACTGGGTCAGCTACGCCGACGACAAGGGGCTGACGTTGGCTTTCATCCACGAGGTTGTGCGAGGTCTTCGGGACATGGCCAGGGACCACCCGCTGCATAAGCGCGGCGCACAGCTGAGAACGAGTTACATCTTCGGGGACGATCTGGTGTTCAGCGACACCTCTGCGAAGCTGGACAAGTTCATCAAGTCGGAGTCGGCGCAGAGGACGCTGTTCTCCGCTTCGGCGATGGAGAGCCTGAACTTGGAAAGGTTCTGTGCGGGGAACGTGTTCCTGTTCCGTGAGGTGCACACCGACAAGCTGACGCTGGTGCCCGTGGAGGAGATCGAGGAGATCGTCCGGGATTCGTTCGATTCGTCCGTCGTGAAGTATGTGCGTCGCACATGGACCCCGGACGGGCAGAACACGATCAGTCAGTGGTTCCCGACAGCCGAGTATAGGCGGAGCGTACAGCGATTGAGGAAGCCGCCGAACACAGCCTACGAAGTGAACGGCAACTACGTCGTGTACATTCTGTCGTCGGGTAGGCACGCGGGACATGCGTTCGGTGCGCCGGATTCACTGGCGGCTGCCCTGTGGAGCGTCGCTTACTCGGGTTACCTGCGGGATTCGGCACGGCTATCGAAGGCTCTGTCGAAGATTGCTTGGGCAATCGTCAACAGTAACAACCAGGGCAAACGGCAGTCGGCTGTAGAGATATCGAATCGCGGCGACGTGGTGGGCGCCACGGCGAGCTTGGGACCCAATCAGTCTCTGGCTGGTGTGGGCGTCCCCAGCGCACAGGTGAACTACGGGAACGGCCAGCCCCTGGCGGCACTGGTTGCAGCGAGCTTCGGCATCCCGGTCATCGCGCTGTTGTCGTCACCGGGTGCTACGGGCGGCTCCTACGGGGCTGCGACGACGCTGGACAGGCCGACGATCAACGGCTTCAAGCTGGAGCAGCGCAAATGGAGAGATTTCTTCAAGCAGGTGATGATGGACGTTGATCCGTCGGTGAAGGATGTGGACATCAAGTTCCCGTCGATCGAGCAGGATCCCACCTATCGGGCTTTGCAGTCGCTTGCTACGTCTATGTCGACGGGGGCCATCCACCAGGACGAGTACCGTCAGGCAGTGCTTAATCTGCTCGCTGTGCCCGATATCCACGGCGATGAGCTGCCTGAGCCGAACGATTTTCTGAAGAGTGGTAATGTGTCTGGTGGAGACGACGGCGATGCTGTGCGTGACCCGGTGGCACGACAGGGCAATCAGGGCGCCGTCCCCGGCGGTTTCAACCAAGGAGACACCGAAGATGAAGATCAGTGAGAGCACGAACACCAGCGTTCTAAAACCCGTTAAGGGCACACGCAAGTGGCTTGTGCGGCTCATAACCGAGGGCCAGGGCTCGACAGGCGTCTATACGAAAGAAGCGCTGCAGGGCAGTTTCGCCGAGGCGTTCCCCGTCGGGACGCACATGTACATCGACCATGCTACCGAGGCTGAGACCGATGAGCGCCCCGAGGGGACGTTGACGAAGTTGGCGGCCGTGATCGCCGAGACACCCCACTGGCAGGATGCACCAGAACCCGGGATGTATGCGACGATCGAAGTGGTCGAGCAGTGGGCGCCATTCATCGAGCAGGTGTCGGATATCATCGGCGTGTCGATTCACTGCGGCGCTACGTTGGTCCAGGACGACGACCTCGTGACGGCCGGTGAACCGACGCCGCCTGTGATAGAGTCGTTTATACCGTCCCCCGTCAATTCCGTGGATTTCGTCACAGTTCCAGGCGCTGGCGGACGCCTCGTCGAGGCACTGGAGTCGTTCAAAAAAGGAAATGCTATTATGGGTAGCAGCAACAAACACAATTCCGAAAGGAAGAGAATGGACAAAGAGTTCAAGGAGGCCCTTGAGGCCCTGGACACCAAGCTCTCCGCTCTCGTCGAAGCTCTCGCCGACAAGGCCAAGAAGAAGGACGAAGAGGACGAAGAGGACGCCAAGAAGGCCAAGGAGGAAGAAGAGGACAAGGCCAAGAAGGCTAAGGAGGCCATCCTTGCTCTCACCGACTCCGACCTTCCCGAGGTTTCCCGTGTGCGGGTTGCCGAGGCTATCGCCCGCGGTTATGACGCGAAGGCGATCCTCGACCGCGAGACCAAGCTCGTCGAATCCATCCGCGAGAGCCTGTCGGGCGGCTTCGCCCCCGAGCATGTGCCTTCCGGTAAGGGCGCCGACGACTTCGAAGCCGAATTCGCCAAGCTGACCTGGTAAGGAGACTACCGCATGGCACAGAATCACGTCAAGGGCGGGGACACCTACGAAGTCCAGGTTGACGCCGCCGTCAAGTCGGGCGACGTCGTCGCCGTCGGCAAGGTCGGGGCCGTCGCCCTCACCTCCGCCACACCCAAGGAAGACAACAACTTCTATTCGACGCTCGCCTTCGAAGGGATCGCACACCTCGGGATAGACGGATCCGTCAAGGTCGGGGATATCGTGACGATCGACGGAGCCACCGAAACCGGAAAGGCTGCTAAGCCTGAGATCGCGGCCGACCCGAAGGGGAAGATCGTCGTCGGCTTCGTGCTCAACCCGCTGTCGAGCCCATCTACCAAGTACGCCGTCAAGCTCACCCAGGCTTGGCTCTAAGGAGGATATCTACATGGCAATCAACGCGAGGGAAGCCTACAAAGCGGGTATCCTTCTGCACAAGGCGCTTCACGCCGATGATATTCGTGTGCGCAATTCGGCCCGCAAGGACCTGAGCGAGGCCATCTCGACCTCTGACCTTCCGGTCAATCTCGGCCCGACCATGAACAAGATCATGCAGGGCGAGTACCAGCAGGTTCCGTCGAACTGGCGCGAATGGGCGGACACCCTTGAAACCCCTGACTTCGAGACGGTTCCCTACTTCAGCTTCGACTTCACGGACGACAATATCCCCGTGCGCAAGGACGGTAAGGGTTATGTCGCACAGGGGCTTCCCGCTGTCGGCGAGCTCGGCGAGTACCCGATCCTTGGTCTGAAGGCCGAGCAGTTCAAGCTGAAGCTGGCTAAGGCGGGCGTCCAGATCCCGCTCTCGTGGGAGACGCTGAAGCGCTACGGCGCTGACTGGGGTCTGATCCCTCGTATTACGAAGGAACTTGGCCGCCGTGCGGCCAACCAGGAGTCGATCGAGGCCGCCCTGCAGCTGGTTCAGCCTACCGGCCTGAACACGACCAACTTCAAGGCCGCCAACAAGAATGTTCTTGCGGGCAACCCCGAGCTGAGCATCGAGGCGCTTGAGAAAGCTTTCGCACAGCTGGCCACTACCAAGTACAATGGTCGCCGAATCATCATGCCGACGAAGTTCAACCTGATCGTTCCCCCGGCTCTCGCGAGCCGCGCTGAGCAGATCATGAAGGTCGTCGAGATCCGCCGACAGAACGGCACCGAGACCCAGGTGATGGGCAACACGGTGTCCGGTAAGGTCGCGAACGTTTTCGAGGTTCCCGAGCTTGCGCTCATCGCCGGGGACTACGCCGACAAGTGCTGGTTCCTTCTGCCCCCGAAGAACTCGATGCCTCGTAAGAACATCGTGAACGTGTTCCTTGAGGGAGAGACCGCTCCGAAGATCTTCGTCGAGAAGACCACGAACAGCTCCGAGCTGGACGGCTCGTTCGATAACGATGCGTACCGGACGAAGATCCGTCATCTCGTCAAGTCTGCTTTTATCGCTCCGGAAGGCACTCTGGCCTCCAGCGGTGCGGGCGCCTGATAACGATACCCGACAAGGATGGAAACCCCGCCCTCACAAGGGGCGGGGTTTCCTGCAGTGGAAAGGAGCCGACGTGGCGAAGATAACAGTGGAAGAGCTGAAGCTGTTCCTTCCGGGTATCGACCTCGAACCTAAACTGCTCGAACGACTGTGCGGGTTGTACACGAACGTGTTCAAGGCGGCTGCGGCTGCCCTGCGAGCCTATGCTGCGAAGCTCGTATCGGAGGGTGGGGTTGAGAACGTCAAGGCCGATGACTTCACGCTATCCGGTGGGGACAAGAACATCGAGGCCCTGCTCGCCCTGGCTGACAAGTACGACGCACAGGGTGACGCCCTGGAGAACGGCGAGGGGCTTGTGCTCGTCCCGATGAGGGGCGACGACGTGTTCGAGAGAGCGAGGGAGTTCCTTGGCCGGTATAGCTGAGGGCCGTCTGGCGATGGCGGCTAAACGCGTTGAACGCTATATGGTCGACGAGGTGACTATCTACGATGGTAAGAACATCAAATACGACGCTAAGACTGACAGCTATGATTATGGCTCAGTCATATATTCTGGGAAAGCGCGTATACAGCCGATACGCCAACCTGAGGTAGCGAACGACCAGATCGCGCCCCAGACGACTAACCGTGTGCGCGTACAACTCCCACGCTCGACGATGTCGCTTAACATACCAATGGCCGCCAGAATCAGGGTGACGAAGACCCAAGACACACCGCACATGGTGGGCTACCTGATGACGGTGGCGTCCTTGGTGGATGCCTCGCAGTCTTTCGAACGGACGATCATCTGCAACACGCCGATGAACAAGGCCGAGGTGTAGGTATGAAAATCCGCACAAAAATCGGAGCCAATAAGTTCACGAAGTACGCCAAGCGCATTCAGGACTTCAGAGAATACGACTTGTTCGCAAACGTCATCGACAAGCTGTCGGAGGAGATCCCGCCAGCACTGCAGGACACGATTGAGAAGACTCCGTCTGCTCTTGTTCCCGGGAAGATCGGTCGTATCTGGACGGGGCACATGCATGACAGCGTAAGCGTCATCGTCCCGGACAACGTCACCGTTGAGTACGGGTGGATCGAAGGTTCTAACAAGTTCGACGGCGGTTGGGACCACGACTACATCCTCGGCCAGGAGTATGGCGATGATAGGGTGTGGGGCATGAAAGCATTGGAGAAGGTGGAGAAGCAGGTGAAGCTCGCCGAGAAGACCAGTAAAGAGGTCTACACGGAGACTCGCCGCATCTGGAAGTGGGGCAGGTAGAAGATGGCTAAGTACATCGACGACATTATGGCGAAGGTCCGCGAGCTCTCCGAGGTGCCACCCCAGAGGGTTGTCGAGGAGGTGGCGCTGCCGGACTTCGACGAAGGCCAGAAGATGCCGTATATCGCCGTCGTGTTCGGCACGCCCGGGCATATCAGCCAGGCGACGAGCATCGTCTCTCAGCTCAACGACGGCTACCGAGTGTTCTTCCTGTGCCATGTGCGAGCACTCACCGCACAGCATGCCCGCGAGATCGGGGAGCGTATTCTGTGGGGCCTGGTCGGCTTCGAGCCGGACAACAGCGGAGGGATCACGGTCCACGGCGGTCAGGGCTTGAACTATGCCGGAACCAACCACAAAGTGGTGCAGTGCGGCTATGAGCTGTACTGCTCCTTTATCACGAACCTCAAAAACCGTATTTGATAGGATGGTGTATATGGGCCTCTACAAAGACATGAACACCGGGGACGTCGGAACGTACCCGGATGACTTCGCTCAGTTCTTCGGCACACTCGTACCGATAACCGAGGAAGAGCCTTGTAGCGACTGTTTCATTGACAACGACAACGAGAAAAGGGGGAAGCACAGTGGCTAACGAAGTTCGTATGCTTCGCGGCAACGTGACTATTCTCTTCGCCGCTCCTGAAGCGTTCGCTGACTGGCAGCATCCTACGGCGGCGGAACTCAACGCACAGTTCAGTGCGACCGACAACCCGCGCAACCTGGTGTTCAATGTGTCGTGTGCGATCCTGGACGGCTATTCGCTCGGCGAAACCGACCCAGACACGGACAACACTCGAACGATCTGCGACATCTCCGAGGTGGAGAACCCGACCCTCGCCAAGTACGAGGGCAAGTTCACCGCACTCCGAGACGAGAGTGTGGACGACCAGGGTGTGTTCAACATGATCCGCGATATCACGATGAAGCCCGATATCACTCTGTTCATCGTGGAGCGCATCGGCAAGCGCCCGAACAAGCCGTTCGAAGTCGGCGATGTGTTCAGCATCTACCGCTTCCAGACCGACTACCCAGTCGACGGGTACGAGTCGAACGGCTTCATCAAGTACGAGCCGAACTTCCTTCAGAACGGCGCGTTCGTCCTCAACGAGAAGGTGGCCGCATAATGGATAAGAAAGTACTCTCCAACGAACACGTCAACGTCTGGGTTCTTCCCAAGGCGTCCGTGAATGATATCAACGCTATCACCGTGGAGGAAATGAAATCTGCGGTGGCTATCGGTGACGCGATCAACTGGGACGACACGACGATCCCCGCCGCGAAGGCGTCGAAGGAACAGTCGTCCCTGTCTCTGCTCGACGCTGCCGGGTCTTCGTCCCGTGGCGCCGCACAGTACGAGGGATCCCTCACCATGTACTACCCGACGAACCCCGACGATGCGAACTCGATCTACGCCAAGGCGTGGAACATGTTCAAGAAGACCCGCGTCGACCTCGTTCTGGTTGTGCGCGGTGTCCTGAAGGGCCGTGAGCCCATCGCTGCCGGTCAGTGGTACTGCGCGTTCCTCATGATTGAGTCCACGTACAAGAACACGCTGGAGGGCGACAACCCGACCCGTTACACGGTGTCGTTCCTGCAGCAGGGCCAGCTGGCAGTCAATGGCGTCTTCAAGGACAGCACGACGGCGATCGCCGACACGGAGGCGCTCACGATCTCCTTGAATGAGCACCGGCCGATCCTGCCGAAGATCCACGGCCATGTGGCTCGCTCCGTGTGCTCCTACCTGTCGAAGGACACCTCGACTGTGTCGGTCAGCCCGCTCGGTGTGGTGACCGGCCTTAAGGCAGGCAGCGCAGATGTCATCGTCAGCCACCCCGCCTGTGCGAATGTGACAGTCAAGGTGACTGTGGCATAACGCACACCCCAGCGAATAGCACAGGGCGTCTCCTCTCCGCCCTGTGCTATTCTTGTTTACGACGTTACCCTAACGCCTAACAGAGAGGATTTCAAATATGGACATTTTCGAGGTGCTGTCTCGATCCAAGGCGCCGAAGGCTGAGAAGGTCGTGTACCTTGACGCCGAGGCGGTGCAGGACGTCGAGAGGCTCATCAAAGAGCAGGCCGACGCTGACGTGATCAAGGAAGCGGTGAAGAGACGGGACGCCTCCAAGCTGACGTTCCACCTCCAGTCGGTGACAGCCGATGTGCGCGAAGAGTTGATGATCGGCATCGAGAGCGCGGATAAAACGAAGAACAAGACGAAGCGCGTGTCGGAGGCCTATCTGGCGCTTCTGTCGAAGACGCTGTACAAGATCGAAGACGCCGAAGGCAACGTCGACGAGCGGAAGTTCAATTCAGAGGAGATCCGTAAGATCCTGAACGCACTGCCCGGCGAACAGTATCTGGGCCTGCTCGTGGCGGCGATGAACCTCCTCGGGGCTTCCGCCGACTACGACAACGCGGTGACGGTGGATTTCTGATAGACGCCCTCCAAGACAAAGGGGGGAGCGGCGCTCTATCGATGGTTAGGACGGCGGTGGACCTGCACATGAGGCCCACCGCCGTCATCTATAACCAGCCCGACCCTTTCGGGCATTGGACGGAACTGGACTATAAGCTTGTGTTGGCTTACAAGACGGTTAAGGACGAGACATGTCAGAAATGTGGTAACCCTATCTGGCTATGTCATTCGAACGATCCTGATATAGCATGGCGCGCAGAGGATAGAACATGCTATGCTACTAAAGCAAGGATGATGCATGATTGGGTCAGCACACACCGAGCCACCGATCCGCCCCCATATGAGGACAAGCAGAAGTGGGGCAAGGATACTGTGATGACACCGTACATGCCGGACTACGCGGAGCGAGACCTTCCCACGAGGATGGACTACTACAACAGGAGTGAGTGATGCCCGATATCAAGCAGACTATCGAGTTCAACGTACAGGGTACGTCCGAACTCCACGAGGCTGCGGAATCCATCAACACTATCGCACAAGCCCTTGACAATATCAAAGGCAAGGTAGTTGGCGCCGACATCGGCAAAGGCCTGGACGGAGCAGGCCGAGGCGGCCGAGAAGCCGGAGAGGGCTTCGACAGGGCTGGCCGTGCCGCGGAAGAGGCGAAGTCTCGCATATCCAACATGCGCTACGCCCTCTACGACGTGGCCGCCGTTATGCAGAACATCTCGAAGGCGACGATCGGCGCGTTCACCACTGTCGTCAAAGAGTCGATGGATTACGAGTCGGCCTTCGCACAGGTGAAGCGGACTAACGACATCGCCGGGAAGTCCGCAGACGAGCTGCGCGGCAAACTCGAACAGATGGCCGCCTCCGTCACGACAACGAACTTCAAGGACCTGTCGAACATCGCCGCCCTCGGCGGACAGCTCGGCGTCGCCAAAGAGTCCATCACCGACTTCACCGAGACGGTCGCAAAGCTGTCGGCCACCACCGACCTTTCGCTCGACAAGTCCGGCGAGACGATCGCGCGCTTCCAGACGATCATGGGCACGACCGGCCAGAACTTCGACAACATCGCGTCCTCGATCTTGAAGGTCGGTGTCAATTCGGCAGCGACGGAATCCCAGATCGCCAACACATCCACGCAGATCTCCGCGATGGGAAAGTTCGCCGGGATGACCGAATACCAGGTGGTCGGCCTGTCCGGCGCCCTCGCCTCCATCGGCGTCGCGCCCGAGCTCTCCCGAGGCGTTATCACGCGCATGTTCACCCAGATGCAGAAGGCCATCCGGGGCGGCGGCGACGAGCTCAACCTGTTCGCGCGCGTGGCAGGCGTCTCCGCACAGGAAGTCCAGTCCGCGTGGGGTACCTCGAAGTTCTCCGACATATTCGTGAAGTTCATCGCTGGCCTCAAGAACCAGGGCCAGGGCGCCATCGGTGTGCTCAAAGACCTCGGAATCAAGGCGTCCCGCGACGTTCCGACGATCCTCCGTCTAGCCGAGGCGCACAAGACACTCGAACAGACGATGAAGGACGCCGAGTCCGGCTACAACGACTCGAAGACGCTCAACGACCAGTACCAGCAGATCGCGTCCACCACCGCCGGCAAACTGGAGATGCTGAAGAACTCCTGGGCGAACCTGAAGGCGGAGATCGGCCGTTCGTCCAATTCGGGGATCGGTGACATGCTCGGCTCCCTTACAGGCCTCGTCACGGTCCTGACGAACCTCGTGCAGAACCCCGCGGCGCAGTGGGTTGCCAAGCTGGCCGGTGCCTTCCTGACGGCCGGCGGCATTATGGCCGGCTACTACGCCAAGCAGGCCCTTGTGCTTGGCGGAGCCTACGCTTTGACGACGGCGCAGAGGTCGATGGGGATTGCGATGCAGCACCCGATCACGTCTATCCGCTCGCTCTTGTCGGCCCTCGCGGAGACGGTTAAACTCTACAAGCTCTCGACGGTCTCCGTCAACGAACAGACCGGTGCCCTCTACAAGAATGCCGGCGCAGCTCGGGGTGCGGCAGGCGCACAGCGGGCAGCAGGCCAGGCAGCCGCGTCGCAGTCCGCAGCCGGGGCTGCAGCAGGCGGGGCGGGGCAGGCCTCCAGTGCGATGGGCACAGCCGCCAAGGCCACCTCGGGGCTCATGGGCGCCCTCAAGGGCCTAGCCGCAGGTGCCGGCATATCCTTGTTCTTCACGGGCCTGGCGAAGGTCACGGAGTCCTGGACGAAACGATCCGAAGCCGCCAGGGCTGAGGCCAAGGCGCTCCAGCAGGCCCAGGCCGACCTCGCGCAATCCGTGATGCAGGACACGAAGGCCTTCGAGGAAGGTGGGAGCGCGGCCTACGTGTTCGCCAAGGCCACCAACAAGGCCGGAGAATCCGTATCCTCGCAGCTGTTCTCCACATCGGACGCCAACGCCCAGACGAAGGCCCTCGCACAAGCGCAGGATCTCCTCGCACAGAAGACCGGCCAGTCGACCGACGAGATCACGAAGCAGACCTACGCGATCGGCGAGAATTCACTGAAGAAAATGGCCGAGCAGATCGCCGGAAACACGGGCTTCAAGCAGTTCGGCGATGAGCAGCTGTCCATGCTGCGCCAGATGGGCTTCTCCGTGCAGGAGTACTCTAAGTTGGTCACGCAAGGCAACTCTGAGATGACTGACTCGCAGAAGAAGCTCGTCGAGTACTACCGCAACAACGGCTTCAGTTTCCTGGCCGATGAGATCGAGCGCAGCACCCAGAAGTCGAGCCAGTACATCGACTCGTTCAAGAACAAGATACAGGAGATGGTGGCCTCCGGCAAGATTTCCTGGTTCGACGGCGAGAAGATTCTCGACACGCTGAAGAAGATCGACGACAACGCGCACCAAACCTTCGATGGTGTGCGCAACGAGTCCGATCTGGCGGCGCAGACCATGAAGGGTCTGAAGGGCGACACCGCCGACGCCGCGGACGAGATGGACAACATGGGCGAGAAAGCCGACAAGGCCGCCAAGGAGCTCAAGAAGGTCGTCGACTCCGCGCTGTCCGGAGACGAGGCGTTCGTCAATCTCGAAGACGCCGTAGCCAATCTGGGCGAGAGTCTGTACAAGAACGGCATGAACTTCGACGAGTTCTCGGAGGCCGGCAGGTCCAACCTGAAGGCGCTCTATGCTGTTGTGCGACAGGCGGCTGAAGCGTCCGGCGGAGACGCCGGGGTGATGAACGCCTATATCCAGCAGATTATGCAACTGCTGCGCAGCCACGGCGTCGGCTCCGTGCAGGTGCTCGAACGGGTGGAGCAGAGGCTTCACGCCGTCGCCAACAAGGCGACGCAGTCGGCTAACCAGATAACGAAGGCTGCTGCTCTCGCGCAGAAGGCGGGCCAGGCGATCGGCATGATCGCCGCGAGTATCGCCACGGGCAAGGACTTCTCGAAGGAGGCGTCTGCATCGCTTCAGGGCCTCGGGAAGTCCTCCACTGCCGCTCTGCCGTCCATCAAAGACCTGGGTAAGGCTCTCGACCAGGGCTTCGCGAGGGGCGCCAGGAACGCCGCCAAGCACGCCAAGAAAGCTCGGCACAGGACGAGGAAGCTCGGGGACCGTGCGAAGAAGGCGGGCAAGAAGATCAAGGAGGCGGCGAAGGAGATCAAGACCTTCACCGATTACATCAGCGAGCTATCCTCCGTGGCGAATGCGGCCTTCAACTTCAGGTGGGAGTTCCCTAAGTCGTTGGATGAGACGGCGAAGTCGTTCAAGACGATCAAGTCGTACTTCGAGAATGCGGCAAAGGACGCGCAGTCGGCGAATAAGGAGATCGGCGACGCCAACAAGTCGATCGAGGAAACGCGCAACAAGATCGCCGAGCTGGATGCCGAGCTGTCGAAGCTGCAGTCGGACCGGAACAAGTTGACTTTTCAACTGAAGGTGGCCGTCGACTACGGCGATACGCTGCGGGCCGACGACATCCGCGCCGAGCTGCAGAAGAACGCCGTCGCACAGCAGAAAAACCGCACCGACCGTAAGAACGCCGAGGGCGATCAGGCCGGTAACTACCAGAAGTTGTACGAGGCTATGCAGAAGCTCTCGGACGCACAGCAGAAGGCGCGGCGCGACTTGGCAGGCTTCTCGGACGCCGCTAGGGAACAGCGTGGTAACGTGTTGTCCCTCGTCGAGGCATACCAGAAGCAGGTACTCGCATACGCCAACACGGGCGCCAGCCAACAGCAGGTGCTAGCGTACGCGTCTGCCCTGCGTGCAGAGTTCATCAACAACATGACCTCGATGGGCTACTCCCGTGCGGAGACCGAACGGTACGCCGCGACGTTCACGGACCTGTCGAAGGTGATCAACGGCGTCCCGAGGAACTTCACGGTCGGCGTGAACGCCGACCCGGCACTGCGAGCCCTATCCGACTTGGAGGCGAAGAACCGCAAGTCGCAGCACTCGATGGACGACAACCGCGATGCCGCAGACAAACTCGGCAACTCGCTGAACAACACAGGCGGAGATGCAGCCGGCCTCGGGGGCGCCCTCGGGGGTGGAGGCGTCGGAGGCGCCGCGGAGCAGGCGGCCGTGACGTTCCAGCAGCTCGGGCAGATCACGGGCAACATCGGCGCGGAGATGTGGAAGGCCGCAGGCTCGGCCAACACAGCCGCACACGGTCTGGGTAACATGGGCAACCAAGCCCACGGCTCCGCCTATTCGATGGATGTAGCGGGCAACAAGGCTGGTTGGATGTCCTATGCGATCAACGGCATCCGCGAGGCCGGCTACGGGGCTTTTAGCGGAATCATCAGCAGCGCACAGCAGGCGGGGTTCTCGATGAACCAGGCGGCGACGGATGCCATTAACCTGTGCAACCGTGTGCGAGATCTCCGAAGCCTATCGGTGGGCCAGTTCATGTTCGGCTTCAACCAGGCGTGGGGCTTCTCCACAGGCGGCAAGGTCGGCGGGTCCTCGTACAGCGGCGGCAAACAATCCACGGACACCGTCCCGGCCATGTTGACGCCCGGCGAGTTCGTCATCAACAGGCAGGCAGCGCAGACCGTAGGCTACGGCTTCCTGGAGGCCGTCAACTCTGGAAGGGCCGCGGCCTCGGGTGCTTCTGCTGCGTCGTCTGGCGGTGCAGGTGGCGGGTTCGGCGGGGGTCCGATTCTCGTCGAGCTGTCCGGAACGGACAGGCACATCCTTGTGAGCGCGGTCAACAAACCGACGGTGATAGACGGCAATGCTATAGTGGGGATGGTCAACGGCTCTAACGCCATGGCATCGAGGAGAGGAGCATAGGAATGCCTAAACGACCCAAAGTGTGGTTCGGCACGCTGAACGACATGCGCTGGATCGACGCGCCCGTAGCGAACTTCCAGAGCAACAGCGTGGGTTTCAACTACAGCGCTACGACGCTGCGGGGTGACGGTTTCGCCAAACGGTCCGCGTTGACGCACAGGGAGTTCACACTCACGTGGGCGGCCAACACGGTGGCGGAGCACGCGGCCCTGCTGTATCTTCTGTCCACGAACGAGCTGCTTTACTACGTGGACCCGCTAGCGATGAAGACGAACCTTCTGCCGCTGTTCATGTCCCACTACACACCTAACGCCACTGTTTTCACGGACGACATAACCCATGTGGCTACACCCGGTACCTACAACGGCGCACCGGCGATGTCGTGGAACCCGTCGTGGCTTTGGCGAATCGGCCAGAAGATCCACTGGCCGGAAGGCTACAAGCTGTGGGCAGGGTGCCGCGGGGACGGAACGATCCAGATAAACGATACGGCCGTGACGGCGGTAAGCGAGTTCGACGGCCGATACGTGACGACACAGATCCCGACGAACAACGTCAGCAACCCGTGGGGCGAGATCCAGATGTGGGCGAACTCCCGGATATCCAGTATCTGTGTGCGCGCATACCCCGAGACACAAGTGAAGACGATCAACGATGTGCCGAACAACTACGGACCGTTCCTGCCCGGCATGGGATATGGAGCACTCCAGCAGAAGGAGCCGTATTCGATACAGGAGTACAGCGCAGCGATCGACGGCTATGAGGTAGCCGTGACTGCGACGTTCGTTGAGAAGGTGCTGCTGTGAGCATCGCGCCCGAGCCTTTCGAATACAGGACGGACCGCTCGCTGGAGTCGTTCTCTGCGCAGTGGGACCGCATGTCGTACAGTGTCCCGGGGGGCACTAAGGGCTACCCGGTTATGACGTTGACGGACCGATTCTTCAAACCTGCGGACGTGTCGACGACGTGGACGAACAAGCACCCTGTGTCAAGCGTGTACGAGTTCCGAGGTGATGTGAGAACGTTCACCTCCAATTACTCGACGAACACTGTGACGGTGGACGACTTGTGCTACAAGCTCAAGCAGGTGAAGGTTGTCCCCACGCAGTACAACAACTTTCGTAATGTGGTCGTCGAACTGTTCAAACTGTGCGATTATGACAAGGTGTATGTGGACGGTTTCATCAAGTCCGACCAATACAACCCGATCATCATGGCTCCGGGCGGGTCATTCAACGTCTGGGACTACCTGAACACGCTGTGTGCTGTGCATAACGTGTACATGCTTCGCCAGAACTCGAATTTGCTGTTCCTTCGCGACAATAACTTCCTGAAGGAGCACATGAACAATGTGACGGGTATGAGCTACAGCGTGGACCTCGCACAGTCCACTAAGACGGTGAAGACCACGTACAGGCCCATGCGCTATGCCTACAACGAGTATCTGCCGTTGAGCAAAGAGTCGAAAGACACGATTATCCAAGTGGACGCCCGGAAGACTGTGGAGCAGACGATCACGCTCGACGCCTACGTGATCGAGGCCATGTCCCCGTGGGTGACCCAGTGCAAGGACTACATCCCGGCGAAGGACACGTCCGGCCTGGAGTATACGGCATACTGCGTCGCCGGGAACGACGGACTCCCTATCACGGCGTCCCAGTGGCTAGGGCAGGGTGGTAGCCTGTCTGTGCGCCTCGATCCAAAGAACCACAACCAGATCATTGTGACTGTGCGCGGAATGGTGACGTCCGACTATTCGCCGTTCCGCATCGCCGCATCCTCGGGTCCGTCCAACTACTACAACTCGCTGCGATTCCGCGGCACGGGGCTGGTCATGGGGCCGGAGGATACGTACGTAACGCACACCGGATCGTCGACACTGGGTAGCGATGAGGAGCAGATCAACAACCCATTAATCAACACCCCGTCTTTGGCGATAGACAACAGCCTCAGGGCTGTGTGGGAGAAGTCAGGGTCAATCCCGACGATCACCCTCACGTCGCCCAACCTTGAGACACGATCACCGTCCATGACGGTAAACGACCTGTTCCTCGCATCCGGATCGGCGTTCGACTACGGTGGGGACCGGTTCATGACGACGCACGTCGACATGAACAACCAGGAGATCACGGTGACTGCTACATCGCGAATAACCTGCGACGAGTTCTCCAATAAGATAGATACGGGTGTTTCGCTGGCCGACTACGAGGCGAAGATCCCGAATACAATCTACAACGTGTTCCAGTTCAACCAACCGCACAAGGAGTACAAGCCGGAATGATACCCAACAAGAACCTAGGCGCCGGCGACACGTGGGGTGCGTGGGTGCAGGATGAGATCTCCTCCATCAACTCAGGTCTCAACAACTTAGCGATCGGGGGTGTGCGCAACTCGCTGAACGGGTTGATGTCGAACCTTGACAACACCAACAACAAGTTGTCGTTCCGATCCCTCACGGGCGATTTGCGTCAGCTAGGGCCCAACACGAACGAGGTCTTGCTGTCAGAGAGCATACTTAACTATCCGGAGAACGGAAAGGGTTACCTGAATTTTTTCTTCTTTGGCAATGGGCGTTATGTGAACACGAACGCAACCGACGCTTTCCGTTCGAAGATGCAGCTTGTCGTTCGAGTTGCTTGGACCCAAGTGGGTGGAACGCAGACGAAGTTCGAAGAAAACTACGTCTCGCAGCTGCCGGGAATGTTCAACGGCGAGATCAACCCGGGTTTCTACGACCTTTATTCGTTCTTCAACATTACGGTGCCTCGCGTCACGCAAGTGGTCTTCCGCCTTATCGGGGAAAACCGGTTGACGGGCAACCCGCATAAAGAGCTCTACAATTATTTCTACGGCACTATACTAGTGATGGAATCTAATCAGCCTAACGCGTAAGGAGAGGAAACATGGCTATAACGGACAGTAACGGGATCGCGCATATCGAGGGGACGGATCCGGTCAAACCATTACAGGGTTTGTTCAACACGATATCGACTTCTGTGTCCAACGTCGTCGGCAAGCTGCGCAAGCAGGTCATCTACCCGGTGAAGACGCGATGGGACGCACAGAACAAGGTGGACGAGCTGAAGCGCCAGGGTGTGGAGGGCACGGCCGACGAGCCTATCATCTTCAATATCCTGAATGACCGTATCCAACTTCAGCACGACGGATCGGGGTTCACCTATTTCAGCGCTCAGATGGCCGTTCTCGCCGCCGGCGTGTTCGAGACTGGTTATCAAAGGTGGGAGCAGTACAAGCATAAATCGTTCACCGTTCCCTTCCCGGAAGAGCTCGATCGCATCCCGCGTTCGCTTCTCTGTCAGGTGACGGATGCGATCACGCATAACATCATCGCTTTTCCGGTAGATAAGAAGCAGTTCGGGGTATCGGCCGCCTGTAACTGGCCGTGGCCAGTTGATACGAACGTTCACGTCAGCTGGGTAGCGCTCGGCTAACGCACCCCTAAGGAGCATAGAAGAAGCCCCCGCATTGCGCGGGGGCTTCTTCCTACTCACCTGCCTTATAGCGTCTCCACCACCGGTGGATGTCTGTGTTCGGCGTGTACAGCCAACTCGGTCCTATGATGTTGAACAGCACGTCGACGAACCTGTGCGAGCCGTTACCCTGGCCGTTCCATGGGTGGGATGAGAACGGGTTATCCGCATCCCACTCGAAGACCGGGCCGATGCCGGCCTTTCCTAGGCGCACAGCCAGCTCGAAGCAGTCTTCGACGTGCAGCGCCTCGTTGTCGTAGCAGTATTTCCTGATCCACCGCGCGGTGTTCCATTTCTTGATCATTACTTCCATCCTTTCTCATATGTGGGTTTGTGGTGTGCTCGCTCCACCAGAAAAGCAACAGCGTGGCGCGCAGCCTCCCGGCGATCGTGATGATGGTCCTCGACCTTCTCGAAGAAGAGACCGAGCCTGCGGAGGTTCTCGTCGCGGACGAACAGCCGCTGTTGTGGTGTGCGCCACTGGACCTTCTTCCCGAGGAAACGGCCGAAGATGTGCACGGCGCCTTCGACGCGGACCGGGTTGATGTCTGCACCGGGGATATTACGGTTGACGTACTTCTCACACACCACAATGTCTGGCTGCACCATGCGGTCGAACATTCGCTTGTAGAACCAGTCGTAGGTCTCCTCGGTACCAGGTGCCCACGAGTTGAGGAGCCGTGCATGAGAATCATTCTCATATCCGACGAGGACGATGCCAGTCGTCCCCCCTATGCCGCAGGGGTCGATGGCCAGTAACGTCGTCATCGCTCATCCCCACCCTCAGAGTCCGTGGTACTGCTGTGCGTAGCCCCAGTACCCGCCGTCGACGAATGACCGGGAGGCCGGGTGGTAATAGTAATGCTCCTCGCCTCTTGTATCGCACGGTTCAGCTTCTTCTCCGATTTGCGGAGCTGCCAGTCCAGCAGCGCTATAGCCACCGCCCATGCCAGAAGCATAATAACGACCCAGATATTCATAGTACTTCCTTTCCTTCGCTTTGTTGCCCCACAGGTAGTCGATTAGCAGACAGGCGAACACACCGTAGTGGAATGGCCACGCCCAGACGGTCCACATGAAGGGGCGGATGCGCGTGTCGTAGTTTTCGATTCCTCTATCGCCCCTTGTCGCCCACACCTGGTACGCGACGAGGTGTGCAATGGCGCCGATGAAGAGGACGCACAGGATGAGCTGTGTCTCGTTGAGGGTGTTTGTCTGTGTCATGGGGTTGGCTCCTTTCTTTCTCCATGTCTCCATGGTAGCTAGAGGAGCCAACCCCGTCAAGCCGTTCAGCTGTGCCGTCCGTCACTTATGCGAGCCTGAGAACATATCGGTCGAAGCCGGCAGACTGGACGCATTCGACGAGCTCCCGTCGGCGTTTATCCCAGCGCTTCCTGTCCCATGAAGCGGCCATCAACTGGAATGCCACCGGCGTGCCCTCTGTGCGAGCCTCCTGCAAGGCGAAGGTGCGCGCACCGGCCAACCTCAGCTGGGAGACGAGATCTTCGAAATTGTAGTCGATGAGCGACTCGGGGTAGACGGTTGTGCGAACTTCGTAGTCAACGCCTGACTCCAGAACGAGGTCGAGGGTCTTCCAGACTTTGTCCCCTCGCACGCCGACGGCTTTCTTGTAGTCTTCGGGCCTGGCTTTCACGTCGAGCCCAACCCAGTCGACGACATGAATCATACGCTCCAACCGATCAGGGAACATCCCGGACGTGTGGACGCCCACCCCGAAGCCGAGATCCGCTGCGGACTCAGCGGCCGGAATAACAGCCTCCTGGCGCAGTGCCTCTCCACCTGTGAAGACGACGCCGTCGAGCAGCCCAACGCGCCGCTGGAGGAAACTCTCGACTTCCGACCAGGCGATGGCGCCCGGCGTGCGGTTGTCGAGAATGGCGGAGTTCTGGCAGTACGGGCACCTGAGCGGACAGCCCTGGCAGAACACTGTGGCTACGAGCCGGCCGGGCCAGTCCACTGACGACAGCGGCACCAGCCCGGCCACTTGAAGGTCCTTGCTCTCGGTCAAGCCTTCACGCTCTCCTTCTCGGTGAAGCACGTCCGCTCTGCGTACTCACCCTTCTTCCCTATGTTGAAAGACTGCACAGGCCTGAAGTAGCCCATGACGCGCGTCCACACCTCACACGCTTCTCCGCACTTGTCGCACACGAAATGCTCCCCGGCGAGATAGCCGTGGTTAGGGCAGATCGAGAACGTCGGGGTGATGGTGATATAAGGAAGGTGGAAGTTGGTGAGCGCCCTCTTAACGAGCTTGGCGCACACGACACCGGACGAGATCTTCTCGTTCATGTACAGGTGCAGGACGGTGCCGCCCGTGTACATCGACTGAAGGTCGGCTTGTTCTTCCAGAGCTTGGAATGCGTCCTGCGTGTGCGACACAGGTAGTTGAGAAGAGTTCGTGTAATAGGGGTTCTTGTCGGTTCCAGCTTGGATGATGTTGGAGAATCGCTTCCTGTCTTCCTTGGCGAACCTATATGTGGTACCTTCCGCAGGCGTTGCCTCCAGGTTGTAGAGGTTGCCCGTCTTCTCCTGGTATTGGACGAGGCGCTCCCTCATGTGTGCGAGGAGCCTCTTGGCGAAGGCGTGACCCCACTCGGTGGTGATGTCTTCTTTATCGTGGGTGAAGTTGCGGATGGCTTCGTTGACGCCGTTGACGCCGATCGTCGAGAAGTGGTTGCCCAGCCCCCCAAGGTAGCGCTTGCTGTAGGGGAAGAGACCCCGCTCCATGAGCTCGGCGATCTTGATCCTCTTCTTCTCAAGCGTGGACGAAGCGAGGTCCATAAGATGGTCCAACCTGTCGTAGAGCGCTTCTTCGTCTCCGGCCCACATGTAGCCGAGCCTTGCGGCATTCACGGTGACGACGCCTATGGAGCCCGTGAGCTCGGCCGAGCCGAACAAACCGTTGCCCCGCTTCAGGAGCTCGCGCAGGTCGAGCTGGAGGCGGCAGCACATCGAGCGGATCATGCCCGGGTCGAGCTCGGAGTTGATGAAGTTCTGGAAGTAGGGCAGGCCGTACTTCGCGGTCATATCGAACAGGGCGCGGGCGTTGTCCGACTCCCAGTCGAAGTCCTTCGTCATGTTGTAGGTCGGGATCGGGAAGGTGAAGACGCGGCCGTCGGCGTCGCCTTCCATCATGACCTCGATGTAGGCGCGGTTGATCGTGTCCATCTCAGCCTGGAGGTCCCCGTATGTGAAGTCGCACAGTTCACCTCCGATAAGCGGATGGTTGTCCTTGATGTCTTCAGGGCACGTCCAGTCGAACGTCAGGTTCGTGAAGGGGCACTGGCTACCCCAGCGGCTGGGGACGTTGAGATTGAAGATGAGTTCCTGCATGGACTGCTTGACTTCCTCATAGTCCAGCCCGTCGAGCCGGATGAACGGCGCCATGTACGTGTCGAAGGACGAGAAGGCCTGGGC
>ERZ773010.179-NODE-179-length-48062-cov-5.805862_pt1 | contig 48062 bp, 42 predicted proteins | sample MGYA00580842_ERZ773010 | MGnify/ENA primary metagenome ERZ773010 (study PRJEB29015, sample SAMEA2737982) | human oral metagenome | biome: human oral; feature: human-associated habitat; material: dental | place: China | collected 2107 ... | reverse complement strand
CCCCTTGCGTGGTGCACCTGCCGCTTAGTTTTTAGAGAAGCCCTCCCCCCAACAGGTGAGGGCTTTCAACTGCTAGTCTAGTCGTTCTCCTGCGCGATGAGACCCCTTTTGATGCTGGCCCCGTGCTGCTGTTCATCGTCCAGCAGGCGCATAATGCGCCCGAGAGCTTCAATTGCGTCGTGTTCTGCCTCCAACAGGTCTACAACTTTACGAAGCTTGGTGCTTGAGGTGTGCTCGGTGTACGGGAAGTAGTGTACGCGCACCCCCACTTCGGCGAAGCGGTTTTCTAAGGCTATGCCTTTTTCGGTGCCTTTCCAGTCGTCGCCTTTGAAGAACACGTCAAAGGGCTTCTGAGACCAGGTATGTAGTTTATCCGGGTTAGTCTCAATATGTACCTCGTCCACGTAGCTAATGTGGCTGACGATTTCGGCACGTTCTTCAATCGGGATGACGGGTCGGCGGCCTTTGGTTTGTTCCAGCACGTCGTCGTGAACCACCCCGGCGATGAGGTGGTCGCAGTTCGCTTTTGCTTGGCGCAGGATGTTCAGGTGGCCGACGTGGAAAAGGTCGTAGGCGCCGGCGGCGTATCCGATGGTCATGGGGTTCTCTCGTGGGTGACTGAATAATGAAATTTTTGGTGGCACCTCTAGCGCTTGTCCGTTCCGCTGTTTCTTGGATGAAAACAAGGGGCATTTAGGGAGGGAAAAGCCGTGATCTGCAGGCACCAGCATAATCTTAGCACTATGACAGGCTTTTTGCAGAGGAAATAGATTCAGGAAAAGAACTATTTCAGAAATAAGTTATGAAATTTATAGAATTATAGATATAAATTTTCAACCATTACACTAAAATAAATACTTTACTATTGGTCAATAAACGCACTTAAGTAAAAAATTCTTATGAGGCTAGAATGATTGAGGGTTGTTCATTAGGAGCGCGCTCCTAATGAACAACCCTCAATCATGAACCAGGCACCACGGGCAACAATGAATAAAAATTGATAATTAAGCAGGGGTCCAACACAAGCAAACAGCAGCGTCCGAGATGAGTACCCATCGCCAACATCTAGTGGATGATAAGCGCTATCCCTGGTATAATATAGGAATTGAGATTTATCCTTCAAAAAATATACAATAAGTAACAAATGGAGAGGGAGACATCAACAGTGTCAAAATGTTCAGACAGACATCCAACCGATAAGCAGGTTCAGGATGCTGAGGATCAAATCATTGAGCAGTCGAAACGAATTGATTTTTATATTACTGAGTATTCAATAGAAATACTCGCGCAGAAAGTTCGTGAAAAAGAGTACGTTGTACCTAATTACCAGCGAGAGTTTACATGGGAAGACCACCGTAAATCACGTTTTATTGAATCTATAATCATGGGACTACCAATTCCATTCTTTTTCTTTTGGGAGAGGCCCGAGGATGGGAAACTTGAAATTGTAGACGGTTCCCAAAGGCTTCGAACGATTGCTGAGTTCATCTACGATGGTTTTCAATTAGGTCAGCTAGATTCTCTAACACACCTTTCTGGGTTCCGGTTCGAGGATCTTCTCGAATCTCGACAACGAAAGATTAAGAATCGCTCAGTCCGAGGTATAGTACTGGGGGAGCATGCCGATGATGCGGCACGACTTGATATGTTTGATCGGATCAACACTGGAAGTAAAATTGCGAATACGGCCGAGATCCGTCGGGGCGCCCTCGCTGGGCCGTTCCTTGACTTAGTAATAGAGCTCGCGGAACTTCCCTTATTATCCAAGCTTGCCCCTATATCTTCAAAAACCAGGAATGAACGCGGTTATGAAGAACTGGTAACTCGTTTCTTTGCATATAGTGATGGGCTAGATGATTATCATGATCGCCCTTCAACTTTTCTTTTCAATTATTCAAAGAAAATGAATGTGGAGTTTAACAAAGATTCTTCATTAGCTGACACATATCGCAATCGTTTCAATATTGTCTTAAACTTTATTAATAAAAACTTCCCTTTTGGATTCAAAAAATCCGAAACCGGGAGGGCGACGCCGCGTACTCGATTTGAAGCTATTGCCATTGGAGTCTACAGTGCCCTAGAGGAACAGCCTGACCTTAAAGATAGTAATCCTGATCAGGTTAATGTTGCTTCATGGATCTCAGGGGATGAATTCATGGGAATCGTTAGGGCAGACGGAGCGAATGCAAAATCGCGTTTACAAGGTCGCATAGACTTCGTTAAGAATAAGTTGGTAAGTAATGGCAAAAGCTGATCTTATTTCAGTCTTTAACGAGCGGTATCAAGAGATAAAGGCCTATATATCATTCTTAAATAACGTTGAGAAGTCAGTTCAAAGCGGAGTTCCTCGGCTTAGTGGAATTAATGAACAAATAACACCAGATCAACAAAGGATTCTAAAATCAAGCCTATATTTACAACTATACAACCTAGTCGAATCTACTGTCTCCAGATGTCTTGAAGCAGTAGCCCAAGAAATCGAGAAAGAAAATCGTTATCCTGGAGAACTTGGAGAGGAACTAAGAAAAGAATGGGTACGTTCTATTGCACGTACCCATGATGATAACCTAAGCTCAGAAAAACGCCTTGAAGCTGCTCTTATAATGTGTGAAAAACTATTACAGAAAGCTCCAATAGTAAACTTTGCGATCGATCGCGGAGGCGGAGGAAATTGGGACGATACTTCGATTAAAAAAATATGTGACCGTCTAGGCTGCACACTAAATTTTTCCCCTGATGTCGAAGCAGCAGCAAAACGCCATGTACGAGATAAGATGGGAGCAATGGCATTTGTCAAAGCTCTCCGCAATGATCTTGCACATGGTTCTATATCATTCGCCGAATGTGGTGATGATGTAACCGTCTCTGAGCTTCAGACGATTACCACAGCGGTTGAAGGTTACCTACGGGAGACTATTGAAAGTTTTATTAATTTTATCAACTCGGACATATCTAAGGCTGATTCTCAAAGAAAAGAGGAAGCTGTCTAGTGGAAACCAATACTAATACGCCTTTGATACGTGCAGTCGATCTCTTCTGCGGAGCTGGTGGTCTGACCTATGGACTTTCTCAGGCTGGGATTGAGGTTGTTGCAGGTATTGATATTGACCCTACTTGTAAGTACCCCTACGAGGCTAATAATAGCGCCAAGTTTATTGAAAGCGATGTGAGTGATTTCCCTGTTGCAGCTCTTATAGAGATGTTTCATGGTGCTGATCTCAGCCTGCTTGCTGGTTGTGCCCCATGTCAGCCATTCTCAACATACAGCCGATCAGGTCGTAGCAAAAAACGAGAGAACGACTGGCAGCTTGTCGAGACTTTTGGAAAATTAGTGAAGCAGGTACAACCTGATCTTGTCACAATGGAGAATGTGCCGCAGCTACTTAACCATCCAGTATTTGAAGATTTTCTAGAAAACCTAAAAGGATACTCCGTTGAGTGGTCTGTAGTTCAAGCTGTTAAAATAGGTATCCCACAGACTCGGAAACGGCTTGTTCTTATTGCTTCGAAATTAGGGGCTGGTGGGCTCACAGTACCTCAAGATAAACAAGAGGTGAAAACTGTACGTGAAGCTATTGGTCGTTTGCGTCCCATTCAAGCGGGAGAATCTGACCCCAAAGATCCCCTACATGTTGCACCTCGCTTGAGTATGAAAAATCTGGAGCGCATACAACACTCAAAACAAGGGGGAACATGGCGTGATTGGCCTGAAGAGCTTCAAGCTGCCTGCCATAGGAAGAGTAGTGGTGCAACGTACCCAAGTGTGTATGGACGTATGTCGTGGGACAAAGCTAGCCCTACAATCACCACTCAATCTTTCGGATATGGAAATGGGCGATTTGGTCATCCAGAACAAGATCGAGCAATTTCATTGCGAGAAGCTGCAATTTTACAAACTTTCCCCCCTACGTACAAGTTTGTACCCCCTGGAGAATCTGTACGATTCAACGTGCTTGGGCGTTTAATTGGTAATGCAGTTCCAGTTCAACTTGGTGAGTCTATAGGAAAAACTATAGTAGCTCATGTCGAGAACACTATCCGATATTAGAAATGAAAAAGCACCGCATCAATACCTTCTACGCACTTAATATACTCACTATACTTGACGGGGAAATTCTGGAATGCACGGGTGCACCCACAACTCAGTATGCTGACTTGGATATATCCACGGAGAAAGACAGAAATATCATTCTCGAAGACCTGCTACGGCCTGAGCTATTGCACTATTCACCAGAAAACCAGCATAAGATACGGCTAAGTTTTCTGTACTGTACTACGAACTGCGGTGAGACGCAGTTGGAAGATTTACTAAATTTTTATAGCGGAAGTATTTTTCCAACCCCCAACAGTAAAATCACCTATAAAGAGTTTTTTGAAATTATGTACACCAGTTTATTTTGCCAAAATATAGAAGTCGAAGAATTAGATCATTTTATATTCTACGACGATCCCTCACCCCACGCGTGGAATTTATTCAACGGGTAGGTACTTTCGACTGCTGTATTGCTCCTATCGTCCGGGTATGAAACCGCCAAAGCATAGGCAACAGTTTGGTATGTGCCCACAAGATACGCCACTGATACAGCGGGGCAGAAATTCCCCGCTGACCAGTTGGCATCGCCAGAACGTACTACGCGTGTTTTCCTGCAGCCTCTCGGGCTGCTTCTTCGGCGGCAACCCAGGAGAGCATTGCGCATTTGACGCGGGCCATGAATTTTGAGACCCCCGAGAATGCCGCCATATCGCCGTACTCTTCTTCATCCAGGGTGATCTGACCGCGTGAACGCAGCATCTGGCGGAACGCATCCACGTGGTGCTGCAGTTCCCCTACGGTCATGCCTGGCGCCATCTCTGAGAGCACCGACGCCGCAGCCATTGAGATAGAGCAGCCATCGCCTTCCCATGAGACTGACTCGATCACCTGCTCGCCGTCTTGAGGCTCCTGGGCAAGCACCAGGCGCAGGTTAATCTCATCCCCACAGGTGGGATTGTACTGATGGTTATCGGCGCTGCAACGCCCGTTAGGGACCTCCACGAGGTGCTCACCCGAACGCTGTTTGGAGTGCTCCAGGATAATTTCTTGGTACAACGATTCTAAAGACATAATCCATCCATTTCTGCGGCAGTGTGTAGAGGTAGATACGGTGCGCGTTCGGCGCGGTTACAGGCCAAAATAGGGGCGCACCTTCGCCAAAGCAGCCAGGAACGCCTCAATATCGTCAGTGGTGTTATACAGGTAGGCGGAGGCGCGGGTGGAGGCGGTGACCCCTGAGAGCTTATGCAGCGGCTGGGCGCAATGGTGCCCCACTCGTACCGCAATACCCCAGGTGTCCAGAAGCTGACCCACATCGTGCGGGTGCACCCCATCGATCGCCAAAGACACAAGCCCGGCGCGGCGGGCAGGGTCGGTGGGCCCGAGCAGGCGCACCCCCTCAATCTGCTGCACACCCGCAGCAAGGCGCTGCCCCAGCTCATGCTCCCACGCCTGTACATTGGCCATCCCCACATGCTCAAGGTAACGCACGGCGGCAGCAAAAGCCACAGTCTGCGAAACCCGCTGAGTGCCCGCCTCAAACTTAATGGGAGCGGGCATGTACTCGGCATCCTCCAGCCCCACACGGGTGATCATAGAACCGCCAGTAAGGAATGGCGGTAGCGCATCCAGCAGCTCGGCACGGCCATAGAGTGCGCCAATACCGGTGGGTGCGAGCATCTTATGCCCCGAAAATGCGGCGAAATCCACCCCAAGACCCGGAAAATCAACGGGCATATGCGGTACTGACTGGCAGGCATCAAGAACAGTGAGTGCGCCCGTCTTCCGTGCGAGCGCCACCATATACGGCACGTCCGTGATCGCACCAGTCACATTAGAAACATGCGTAAACGCTAAGATACGGGTGTTCTGTCCCACGATCTGTTCAGCAGCCTCGTAGTCGAGTTGACCGTCGGAGGTCACCGGAATGTGGCGCAAGGTTGCGCCGGTGCGCTGGGCCAGGATCTGCCAGGGAATCAGGTTGGCGTGGTGCTCCACCTCGGTGGTGACAATCTCATCACCCTCACCCAGGGCGAACTGTTCGGCTTTTTCCCCGCCAATCCCTTGAGAGGCGTTCCCGATAGCGTAAGCGATAAGGTTCAATGCCTCAGTAGCGTTAGAGGTCCACACGAGTTCCTTATCAGTGGCGCCCACAAAACGAGCAACAGTAGCTCGCGCATCCTCGAACAAGTCGGTGGCTTCAACTGCGAGAGTGTGCGCCCCCCGGTGTACCGCAGAGTTCGCGTGCAGGTAGAAGTCACGTTCGGCATCAAGCACCTGCAAGGGTTTCTGGCTGGTGGCCCCCGAATCCAGATACACCAGCGGGTGCCCGTTCACCTGCGTACCGAGGATAGGGAAATCGGCGCGCAGATCGCGCACCAGCTGGTCATTCAACGGCGTGTTCGCTGGGGTCGAGTATTCTGCCACGGTAACCTTCTTCTCTCGTGTGGGGCACGCCCAGTTTAAGGATGCTAAGCGTCTAGGACGCCCAAAACCGGGCGTGGCGCACAGCGCGCAAGCACCCGGCAGGGCATAACGTCATACTTTTCTAGCTTATTCCTCCACCCGGGGTGAAGGATAGTTAGGTGTGTGCAACCACGCGCCCCAAAGCACCGCCGCAGTACCCGGCAGCTAGGCGGAGTGGTAGTGCTGCTGCGCCGCAACTAGGCCTTTCTCAACGAGCATACGCACCGCATCCGCCGCATTAGAGATCAGGAAAGGCAGGTTTTTCGCCTCGGCGGTGGAGAACGGTTTGAGCACAAAATCTGCGGTGTTCATGCGACCGGGCGGGCGGCCAATACCAGCACGCACACGGTAGTACTCTTTAGTTCCGAACGCTTTAGTAATGTCACGCAGGCCGTTGTGCCCGCCTTCTCCTCCACCGCGTTTAAGTTTGATGGTGTCAAAGGGGATGTCCAGCTCGTCATGCACCACCACCACATGGTCGGGCTCAATCCCGTAGAATTTTGCGACCGCTGAGACAGGACCGCCCGAAACGTTCATGTACCCGAGCGATTTCATGAGCACAACCTTGGGCCCGCCCATACCAAGACGGCCCGTAGCCACGACAGCGGACGCTTTAGGATGTTTTTTGAAGGTTCCGCCTACCTCACGCGCCAGCTCGTCAAGCACCATCTGCCCAATATTGTGGCGTGTTTTAGCGTACTGCGGGCCGGGGTTTCCCAAACCAACGATGAGCCACGCATCAGACATATCAGCCCGCCCCTTCAAGAATCGTGTGAGTAGTGACAAATCAGCCCCCTTGTGGGTGTGAAATGTTCCGGCAGGTACGGTGCGACCCGCACCGAGCCCGGTAGGTTCGTGTGCGGGTCGCGCCCAATACGGTTATCTGCCGCTTATTGGGTTAGTCCACAAACAGCAGGTCGATGTGCTGCAGCTCGGGGCGGATCGGGTGACGCTGAATATCCTGCACGCGAGTCTTGAACTGCTCGCCGTCAACCTCAATCACCAGAACGGCATCCTTGTTGCGCACAGCCAGGGTGGTCTCGTGGCCCGGCAGGATCACGTGCTTAGGCTCTTTGCCGTTGCCGTAGATAACGGCGGGAATGTTGCCTGCTGCGCGGATGCGGCGTGCGTAGCCCTTCCCAAAATCGGGGCGGGGCTCAGCGGTAATCTTAATTTCTGACATGGTAATCTCCACTCTATAAATAAATGGGTAATGCGCCAAGAGAATAATGGCGCGAATCATGGGATTCCATGCGCCACCTCGTCGATAACGGCAGAGTCTGCCCTCGCCTTGGCTAACACTATATTCTTACAAATTTTCTAGATGCGAGCAAGAGTGCTCACACACCAGCCCCGCAGTGAGCTACAGGGTGCCCAGGTACTTGGCGAGCGCATCGCGGTGATCGCGCGGGGTGAACCCGGCAGCAATAAGTTTTGAAAGATCCAGGGCAGAGTTAGTGGGACGCGGAGCGAAGACCTGGGCGTTAGCGAAGTATTCCGCAGTGGTGGTGTTGTTTACTCGGGCGGCATCGTGACCGGTGCCGGTGTAGACGGCTCGGGCCAGGTCTGCCCAGGTGATAACCTCGCCACTATTTGACACATGGTAGGTGCCGTAGGGTGCGCCGGTAAACAGCAAATGCAGTGCCGCCCCCGCCAAGTCTTGGGTGAAGGTGGGGCGCCCCCATTGATCCGCCACGACGGCTGGATCCACGCCGCGTTCGGCCAGCGATGCCATAGTCGCCACAAAATTTTTGCCCTCGCCGACCACCCAGCTGGTGCGCAGCAGGTAGTGTTTGCGCCACGCGGTCGCGGCGCTCTCCCCCGCCGCTTTGGAGGCGCCATAAACGCTCAGCGGGGCGATGGGATGCTCCACCGAGTATTCCTGCCCTACCGGCAGAGTTCCATCGAAAACGTAGTCGGTGGAAACGTGCACGAGAGGAAGATTCGCTTCTTCGCAGACACTCGCCAGAGCGGCGACTCCGTGGGCGTTGGCGGCCCAGGCTTCGCGGCGTCCCTCGGGGGTTTCGGCGTTATCCACTGCGGTGTAGGCGGCGGCGTTAATGACCGCTCGGTATGACCGCCAGCGGAAAGCGTTTCGCCATTTTTCGGGGGTTCCAAGGTCGAGCCGGTCACGATCCACCGCCTCGAAAGGGATGTTCTTCGCAGTCAGCTGGCGAACGAGTTCACGCCCGAGCTGCCCACTTGCACCCACGATCAGAAGAGGGTCGGGGGTAAGCGGGGTGATCTCATGTAAGCGCGGGTGTTTGCGGTCCTTCTCTGAAAGCTCAGCCTGCGCCAGGTCGATAGGCCAGTCGATGGCGGCGCTTTCGTCCGCAAGGTTCAGGAAGCTGTAGGCGGTCAGAGCATCCGCTGACCAGTGGTCGTTCACCAGGTAGGTGTAGGCGGTGTTTTCCTCTAGGGTTTGGAAGGCGTTGCCAACCCCGCGCGGAACGAAGATAGCGGTGTCTGGGCCGAGTTCGACGGTCACGACCCGTCCGAAGCTCTCCCCCGCACGCAAATCTACCCAGGCACCGAAAATTCGGCCGCTCGCCACCGAAACGTATTTGTCCCAGGGTTCGGCGTGAATACCGCGTGTGGTGCCTACCGAGGTGTTAAAAGAAATATTATTCTGCACCGGGTCAAAATCGGGCAGACCGGCGGCACGCATTTTCTCACGCTGCCAGTTTTCCTTAAACCAGCCGCGATTATCGCCGTGCACGGGCAGATCGATGACGAGCAGCCCCGGTATATCGGTTGCCCTTACGTTCAGTTCTTTCGTCATTTACTGCCCCGCCTTCGCGTATTTAGCCTCAACTTCTGCTTTGAGCGGTTCCCACCAGGAGCGGTTATCGGTGTACCACGCGATGGTATCGGCAAGACCCGTTTCAAAGTCGGTGAACTGAGGTTCCCACCCGAGCTCTTCGCGCAGACGGGTGCCGTCAATGGCATACCGCATATCGTGCCCGGGCCGGTCTATCACGTGCTCAAAGTCGTTCTCGTCTTTACCCATGAGGCGAAGAATAGTGCGCAGCACGGTAATGTTATTCTCCTCGCCGTCTGCACCGATGAGGTAGGTCTCGCCAATTTTCCCGGATTCAAGGATGCGCAGCACCGCCGAAGAATGATCGGATGCGTGAATCCAGTCGCGCACGTTCAGACCCTCGCCGTAGAGCTTAGGGGTCAGCCCCGAGAGGATATTCGTAATCTGCCGGGGAATAAATTTTTCGATGTGCTGATACGGCCCGTAGTTATTCGAGCAGTTCGAGATGGTCGCCTCAATCCCGAAAGAACGCACCCAGGCGCGCACCAGCAGATCCGAACCTGCCTTGGTGGAGGAGTACGGGGAGGAGGGGTTGTAGGGAGTAGTTTCGGTGAATTTTGCGGGGTCATCTAGTGCCAAATCGCCGAAGACTTCATCGGTTGAGATGTGGTGGTAGCGGGTTCCGTGCCTGCGCACCGCCTCCAGCAGGGTAAATGTGCCAATTAGGTTGGTGTGAATAAAAGGTTCTGGGTTCGCCAGGGAGTTATCGTTATGGGATTCGGCGGCGTAATGGATAACTGCATCCGCCTGCGCTACGAGTTCGTCGGTGAGTTCACGGTCTGCAATATCGCCAACCACTAGTTTAAAGCGGGATTCATCAAGCCCCGCAAGGGAAGCCGCGTTCGCGGCGTACGTCATTTTGTCGAGAACTGTGACAGTGTGCTGAGTGCGCTCCAACAGGTGATGAACAAAGTTTGAGCCAATAAAACCGGCGCCGCCGGTAACAAGAATGTGAGCCATACGTTAGATTTTAGCGCCCGACACCCGTATTTTTATGCATACAAACGGCGAGAATCGTGACACAATATAGAAACTATGAAAGGAATCATTCTAGCTGGCGGCACTGGCAGCCGCCTTCACCCCATCACTCAGGGCATTAGCAAACAGCTCACCCCGGTCTATGACAAGCCGATGATCTATTACCCGCTCTCAACACTCATGCTGGCGGGTATCCGGGATATCCTCATTATCACCACCCCTGCCGACCAGGAGCAGTTCCAAAGGCTGCTGGGGGACGGCTCAAGATTCGGGGTTCACTTCGAATACAAGGTGCAGCCCTCCCCTGACGGGCTGGCTCAAGCATTTATTCTTGGTGCAGATTTTATCGGTAATAGCCCCGTTGCCCTCGTGCTTGGCGACAATATTTTCTACGGGCACGGGCTCGGCACCCAGCTGGCCAAATACGAGCAGAAGGACGGCGCGACTGTCTTCGCCTACCAGGTGGCTGACCCGCGCGCCTACGGTGTGGTCGAATTCGATGAAAACAACAACGCCCTCTCCATTGAGGAAAAACCCGAAAACCCCAAGAGCGACTACGTGATCCCCGGCCTGTATTTCTACGACCGGGATGTGGTTAACTATGCACATGAACTTGAACCTTCACCGCGTGGTGAACTGGAAATCACCGACCTTAACCGTGTATACCTAAAACAGGGTAAACTGAAAGTGGAGGTTCTTCCGCGCGGCACTGCGTGGCTCGACACCGGCACCTTCGATTCACTCGCGGATGCCACGAACTTCATCCGCACCGTGCAAAAACGTCAGGGTCTTTCCATTGGATGCCCCGAAGAAATTGCGTGGCGCGCAGGCTGGCTCAGCGATCAGGAACTCAGCAAGATCGCAGCCCCCCTCGTTAAGAGCGGTTACGGCGAATACCTTCTCAACCTGCTACGGTAAGGTGGCGTCTTCGCTCAACTGTGCCCGGGCACGGGTCGACTACACTCAGCTCAAATACATCACATACGCATTCTGGAGTAATCACAGACCATGACCATACTGGACTTTGTGCGCACCACGAGGGCAAACCTCGTGTTGCTTATCCTCGGCATCATTATTGGTGCTCTCTTAGGCGTCGGCTATTCCCTCACCCAGCCCAAGGTGTATGCGGCCAGCGCATCCGGGTACGTCACCATTGGCAGCGGCGGCACCATTGACGTGCTCTCGGGCTCATCGGCTGCGAAAGACCGCGCCCGCTCCTACTCCGCTATCGTCTCCTCCGAGGCTGTGGCGAAAATCATTCAAGAGAAAAACCCCAATATGGGGATGACCGTCAGCGGTATCCGCGGCAGCGTTACCGCGTCCACTGACGAAAACAGCTCGCTGATTAAAGTCAGCGCCCACGCCTCCACACCGGAGCAGGCACAGGTTCTGGCGAACTCGGCGCTACACGCCACCGCCGAATACATTAAAAATATTGAAGGCAATAACGGCGGTAGCGGCAACGCTGCCAACAGCAATGGGGGGAATAACGCCACCCCCAATACTGAGAACGGCAACACTGCAGGTGCTAGTGCTAGCGCGAACACCGCTGTTAGCGGTAACGCCGCGAATAATATCCGCGTGATCCCTCTCGATAACGCAAGTATTAACCCTCCGCTGGTATCCCCCAACTACACCCGTAACACCCTCATCGGTGCAGTCGCCGGGCTCGTTCTTGTGTACGTTGTGATCTTCCTGCGCCGCTCCGTGGACCAGCGCATCCGTACCCGTGATGACGCCGTGAAAGCCACCGGCAGCAGCATCCTTGGTGTGCTGCCCACCAGTGATGACCTCACTGAAGAAAACATTGTTACCGGTTCCTCCAGCGACCATATCGCTCAAGAGTCGATTCGTCAGCTGCGCACCAACCTGCGTTTCGTCAATATTGACGAGCCGCCGCGTTCGTTCCTGGTCACCTCCGCGGTTCCCAGCGAAGGTAAGTCCACCGTGTCGCTGTCACTGGCGCGTTCCATGGCTGAGTCTGGTCAGGCTGTCATCCTCATTGATGCTGACCTGCGCCGCCCCACCCTGGCGAAGAAACTCAATGTTGATGCGAAGGTCGGTCTCACCCAGGTGCTGGCCGGTCAGGTCGATATCGCGGAGGCCGTGTACCAGCTGGAGGAATCCAACCTGTTCGTGCTCACCGCCGGACGTATCCCCCCGAACCCCTCAGAGCTGCTGGGCTCCGATAAGATGCGCCAGCTGGTCAGGGAGCTGTCCGAAGAGTTCGTAGTGGTTCTGGATGCCCCGCCGCTGCTGCCCGTCACCGATGCCTCACTGCTCTCCTACGCGGTAGACGGCGTGATTATGGTTGGTTCGATCGGTAAGAGCCACCGCGAGCAGATGACCGAGGCAACCAATAACCTGAACAAGGTGAATGCCAACCTCTTCGGTCTGGTGCTGAACCGCGCGCCGCGTAAGGGCCTGGGTAACTCCTACTACGGCTTCGGCTACGCCAACAGCTACGTGGGGTACGCAACCTACTACGGCTACTCAAAAGACGGCACGAAGAAAAAAGTGAAGTCTCGGAAGAAAGCCAAGAAATAGGTTTACCGCCCGCAGCAGTAAACCGGGGCGGGGATAAGACATTGCGCCTTGTCCCCGCCCTATACTGTAGCTACAGCACACGCTTCAAAAACTAACTGGAAGACACCCTGTGGAAAAAACTGAACGGCAGGCCGCCTCAGCGCCGCTCAAAGCACGCATTATGCTGGCGCACGCCTACTTTCAGCGCGTCGCCAACGCCAACGGCATAGATATTCTGCACGTTAAAGGGTACGCATTCGGCCCGGAGGTGTACCGTCCCGAGCGGCACAGCACCGACGTGGATTTGCTGGTACGCCCCTCCCATGTGGACCGGTTCGTGCAGGCGCTTATAGCTCAGGGGTGGAGTATCCAAGCGCACTTTGAAACCGGCTCAGTATTTGAGCACGCCATGACCCTTCACCATGATGCGTGGGGGCTGACCGACATACACCGGTTCTTCCCCGGCCTGGGCGAGAACCATGAACGGGTTTTTGAGCAGCTGTGGCTGGCCCGAACCACACGCGATATAGCGCACCGGCCCTGCACCGTACCGTCTGTGCTGGATGCGCGAGTTATTGTGGTGCTGCACCGTGCACGAGCCGCCGCGAAATACAGCAGCGACCTCAAATACCTTAACGAAATCATGAGCTACAGCGAATGGGAACGGGTACACGATAGGGCCTTAGAGCTGCACTCCGGCATCGCCTACGCGGCGGCAATGGGGCATCTAGCGGCCTACAGAGGGCACCGCGACTACCTGCTGTGGAAAGCTGTCTCGACGAAAGTTCCCCCCTACCTGCTGTGGTTTGCGCGGGTGCGCTCAGCACGCGGTATTGCCGAGAAGGCACGGGTTATTAGGAATATTGCGCTGGTAAATGAAGACCACCTGGCAATGACGCTGGGGCATAAACCCAGCCGGAGCGAAATATGGCGGCAGTTCTTCAGCCGTTTCGGCATTAAATTTCCGGAAGGTGGCAAATAATGGCTGAGCTTCGTTACCGCATCCCCGAACATATCGCCTATGTGCACACTGACGAATTCGCCAAGTACAGCCCCACCGCCAGCTATCTTGCTGATTTGCGCACCAGCAGCATCGCGGTCTTAGAGGGGTCAGCATCCATTATTTGGGGCGTGTTTGAGGTTCCGCTGACTCTCCCAGAAGCTATTGAGGAGATCGCGGAGCTTGCGGAGCAGGACCCTGCGGCTATCGCCGAGCAGGTGCAGGATTTTGTGGCCGATTTAGTCTCCCGCGAGTACCTGGAAGAACTGTAAACAGGCGGCATGTTCCGGGAAACTTCCCCCACCTGCCCTTACCCGCAATACTACGTGAATGCAGCCAAAGCGTGCAGCGTTAGCGTTATCCCAGCTGGGCCACATACTCGTGCAGCTGGGCGATAAACCTCTCTTCAGAGAACTTCTCGACGTGGGCGCGAATCTGCTGGGGGTCCCACTGTGCCGGGTCAAATGAGGACACGGCAGACTCGATCAGCTCAGGGGTTGGCTCATCAATAAACACACCAGTACGCCCTTCCACGACGGTGTCAAGGAAACCGCCCGCACGGAACGCAATCACAGGTTTACCGCTTGCCCCTGCCTCCAGGGGGGTAATCCCGAAATCCTCGTGTGAAATCGCCAGCAGCGCCACACAGTTGCGGTAGGCGTAACATAGCTGCGCATCCGGCAGATCTGAGGCGATACGCACCGTCGGCCCGGCATGTTTGAGAAGGCTATCTTTCTCCGGCCCCCGGCCGATAATCAGTAGTTTCTTTCCCATGCGCGTGAACGCCTCCACCGCATGTTCTATGTTCTTATACGGCAACAGGCGTGAGACGATCAGGAAATAGTCGCCGTCGGCCATGAACTTCTCCAAACCAGGAATCGGCTCGGCCGGGGAATCCATATCTACCGAATGCGGCGGGAAAAAAATCGGCACATCCTCTTTACCGTAGACGTTCTGGATCCGCTCCCTAATGATGGTGGAGTTGCCCACATAGTTCTCTGATTTTGCGGCGGCCCGCTGATCCCACAGCTTCAGTGCGGGCCTGAGCGTACGCAGGGCAATCCCCGCAACACCGTCTTTTTTCTTCCCCAAATACTGGTCGCTCAGGTACAGCCAGCGTGCCGGGGAGTGGCAGTAGACGAAGCTCTGCCCGGCGTACCTGAACCCGTGCGCCCAGCCGGTGGTTGAGATAATCGCCTTCCGGGCGGGCACCTTCAACAGAGACGAAGCGAACGGCAGCAGCGGCAGCGCGAAACGGTGTTTATGGCGGAACAGCCCAATGCGGTTAATGCCGCTGGTGACAATTTTTGCATCTTTAAACTCGGGGAAAGTACCTTCGGGGTCGTAAAGGGTAGTGTATATTGTCGCCTCGGGGAAGGCCTTGTGCATGGCAAGTACCACCCGCTCGGCCCCTCCTCTTTGAGTGAGGTAGTCGTGCGCGATAGCGATTTCTTCGGTAGCTTGCACCCGCCAGAACGGCAGGCATTTTTTAGCGGTTTTCTGTGCTCCGCTGAGCAGATGATGTGCGTGTGCGAACATGATGTGGTTCCTAGAATACTTTCTGGGCGCGGCGCGGGTATTTCACACCCGCGTAGGAGGCTGCTTCAACCTGTAGCGCCACAATTTTCTCGGCGAGCTTTACCGGGAGTTTGAGCAGGATTCTGTCGCTGGCGTCCCCCACTGTTTTGATGGTTCGTTCGGTGGTGAATAATGCGAGTGTTTTGACCGCTGCGCCCCACACCCCGCCCGGGTTTGGGGCGGTGTGTGCCTGTTCGCCGTGTTTTCGCACGAAAATGGAGCGCGCCGCCCCAGAGTGCAGGGCACGTAGAGCGCGTACGGAGGTGGTGGTTGCTTCTGCGTGGTGTTTCGCCTCTACCTCGGAAGAGATAAGAATTTTTCCCGCAGCGTCGGCGATCATTTTCCCCATATCGACGTCTTCCCAGCCGTAGAGGCGGTAGGCGGGGTCGAATCCCCCTACTTTGTGGAAGAACTCGGCTGATACGGACGAGTTACCGTTCCAGTAATGCCAGCGCTCATGTGGGGGTACACTGAGCGCTCCCTGCTTGAACTTTTTATCTCGGTAGTTGCCATAAACCAGCGAGTAGGGGGTCTGAGGAAATACGTTGTTAAGGGTGCCGATAACCCCGTCGTACTCTTGGTGCAGGCGAAGGTGGTTCGCTACGTAATGTTCGTTCGGCTGCAGGTCATCATCACAGCGGATGAGTACCTTGGCATTAGCGGCCCGGTGCCCGGCGTTCAGGGCTGCTACCCTCCCCCGGTTTTCGGGGAAAATAATGGTGCTTAGGTTCAGCCCGCCCTCGGCAGCATATTTTTTCAGGACAGCCTCGCTATTGTCGATATCGCCATCGAGCACAACGATTACCTGAAAGTCTTTTTCTGTTTGGGCACGTAAAGCCTCCAGCGGGTAGTGCAGCAGGTGTGCACCGCCTCTGGAGGGGATAATGACGGCCGCTTTGTAGTAGTGGTCGGCGTTATGCGAGTGAGCTTCGTGATGTGTAAGGTGAGTCATAACGATATGCTTTTATGATGTGATTCTGTTGTGTTCCGGTCGGCTCGCGCCGCCGTAGAGGGATATTATGCGGGTGAAATATGCTGTTCCAGGATTTCACGCACGCGTTCTTTACCGGCCTCAGGAGAGTACAGCTCCTGCCAACGCCAGAAAGCGTCAGATACAGTGTTGGTGAGCTTCTCAGAGTCTGAGCTCAGCTGTTCCGCGACGATGCTGATCGTACGCGCCAGCTCGGCCTCGTCACCCTTGGGGACGATATACGGATAGTTTTCACCCACGATCTCGGGCAGTGCCCCCGAATCGGAGACAATAAGAGGCACGCGGGCACTCATTGCTTCGGCCGCTACGAGACCAAAAGGCTCTTCCCATGTTGAGGGAACTACCAACATATCGACGTTGTTAAACAACGCCTCAGGGGTGGCCCACCCCAAACGCTCGGTGTGCTCTGCAATACGGCTAAGGGAACGTTCAACCTGTTCCTGTTCCACCTCAGAGGTGAAAACGGGTTCCCCTGCTACCACCAGGCGGTACGCGCCGCCTCCCTGGGTGAGGGTAGCAATAGCCTTACACAGCGGAACTATACCTTTAATGGGGCTCAGCCGTCCAATAAATCCCACACGTATGACATCAGTATTGTCATGTTTAAGGTCTGTAGGTACCTCAGAGACCCAGTTGCTCAAAACCTGTGCACCGTTTATCTGCCGGGCCATAAAGTTGCTCGGCACCAGGGTCGCACTCGCCTTACGACGCGCAAAGGGGACTAGTTTTGCGTTAAGTCCCTCTGGAATCTGGTGCAGGTGCACAATCCGGTTCTTACGCCCGCCGGTAGCGGCAGCGGGCACCAGCCCATTGCACCACAGTAGTACTTTCTTATGGGCGGAGTGCCAGGCGCGAAGCTGCATCATGTACTGGGAACGGGTACGGGCGGGAAGTACAACACGGGCAAATCCCTCATCGGCGGCAGCCTCAACCAGCTGCGGCGGGTGCGCTGGGCCAATAACAGTGACTCGGTAGCCAAGGGAACGAGCGGCACGTGCAATATTGAGCAGCATGACCTCGCCGCCGCCCATATCACCATTATTGGTTGCAATATACAGTTCCTGCACCATGACCTTAAACCCTTCTGTTTGAATTTACCGAGTAACCTCTAGTGTGCCCGCTGCCGGTGGGGTAAGAAGCGTTGTTTTCTTTGTGAGAGGAATACGTCCGTCAATCCCATCTTTATCCCCCGGCTGCTCATGAATGGTACCCGCCGCCCGTGAAATAATGATGGCCCGGATCGCGTACCCCACGCAGACGGCCCACATCCAGGTGTAGAACACCTCACCCAGGCGATGGGCACAAATCAGCAAAGCGACACCTGCACCCTGAATATAGGCCTCATCACGGCTCCACCGTGAAGCATTACTGAAAGGACGCACCAGACAAAAAACAGTGATGCCAACTACGAGCAGCATCCAAGGCCAGCCGCCTTCCACCAGTGCAGACCAATAAGAATTGTGGAACAGCCAGACTTTACTATCGTGATGCAGATACACGTAGGCCTCGCCCAAACCACGACCGAAAATACCGGTATTTTCTACTTTTATTTGGGAGGCCGCATCGATTTGGGCTCGGAACCAGTCACTGCCAGCACGGTCTCCGAACCGTGATGACTGCGAATAATCCTCGGTGAGAATACCAAGGGCCAGGTAGATGAGCAAGCCAAGGACAAGGCGCCCCCACACCGGAAGACGTTTAGCTAGTACAATCCAAATAATCCCCATTGCGAAGGCGGCCATTGACGTGCGGGAGCCGGTCAGCCACAGGATAGCCGCGAATACAATAATCGTAAGGATGATCTCGGCACGGCGACGCGCAAGGGTGAGGGCAAGAAGACCAAAAATACAGTACGCAAGACCGGCAACATTCTTATCAAGCAAATAACCAGTCAGATAACCCTTATAGTTATTAGGAGTGAGCCCCACATAGTAGAGAGGAACATTTACTAATAGGGCAGTGACGTATCCAGCAATCGCCGAACGTATGTGGATACGGCCGGAAGCAATAATCCAGATCAAAATAGTCGCTAATAGTAGACGCAGCAGGCGGCGCTGCCAGTCAAAAGCGCCAGAACTAGACTCATGTGTGAGGGATACGAACGCCAAATAGCCCAGCGCCGCAAAGGTAGCAAACGCCAGGTTCTGAAATTTTCCCAGCTCGTACACCGGTTGTTTAATGAGGGCATATAGCACAACCACGATAATGACAACCTGGTTATAGGGAAGCCCTATACCCGGCGCAGATTCTCCGAAGATCATGAGGAAAAACATAATAAACTCGGGAAGGCGTATCTTCCCCGCCCCCTGCCGCAAATATTCGGTTCCCTGGCCCAGATGGTTCTGGATCCGCTCGGCGGCAGATGCGGGTTGGCCGTTAGCGGCTTTAGAGCTTGTGACGCTCACCGGGTACCTCCTCGCGGTAGCTTGTTCGTGTATAGGGCGGCTGTCTGTTGTGCCATTGTTGCGTTATTGGGCCAGGTAAACTGTTCGCTGGGACCTTCCAAGAGCAGGGCGTGTATCCGGTTAAACACCTGCTCGGTCAGGTTCGGGGATGAGCGCTCTACCAGTTCCCTAGCAGAGACGACCTCGGGGTTGCCTCCCACAGCGGTTGCCACAACTTTTAGCCCAGCAGATTTGGCGTCCAGCAGCGTGTAAGAGCAGTTCTCCCATACGGAGAGCTGCACCACCATATCGCTGCGCCCCATCGCCTGATGAGGGTCTATAAAACCGCTGAACGTGACTGAGTCCCCCAGATTGAGGCGTTGTGCCTGTTCCCTCAAAGCTGCGGATAGTTCACCGTCACCGGCGATTTCCAGACGGGCCTTCGGGTAGTGTTCATGCAGCCTGGCGAAGGCGTCAATGAGCACGTCGATCCCTTTCTCGGGTGAGAGCCGTGAGAGGGATAGGATGCGTGGCGCATCCGGTTCGGCGGGTACGCGGTAGGCGTCAACCTGCGCGTGAACCGCATCAATATCCACACCATTGTATACGAGTTCGACGGTTCGGGCACCCCATTTGCGGTGCATCTGCTCCGCAGTGGAGGCTGAGACTGCGATTGCTGTATCTGTGCCCCACAGGCGTACCCGGTGTACCTGCTCCATGAGTTTAGAGCGCCATGAGGTGCCGTGATACACGGAATCGTCACCAGCGATGCCGTGTTCTGTTGTGAATAGTTTGGGGGTGAGCCGCGAACGGTTTAACGCTCGCCGTATTTTGAGCGAGTTCACCACGGCTGCGGAAAGAACATCCGCGTAGGCAAGGTGGCTGTGCACGATTGCGGGGTTTTCGTCCTCAATCGCGCGTAATAGCGAGGTGAATGAGCGTTTAAACCCAGCGTGTGGGCCGAACTCAGCTTCTATAACGCGCACACCCAGTTCTTTAAGCCGCTCGGTGAGCACCCCCGCAGGGGCGAGCACCACCAGCTCATACCCTGGAATACCGGCACGCGCCATATCGAGAGTGTGCCGCGCTACTCCCCCGAAGTCGGGAACCGGAACGACCCAGAGAACTTTAAAAATACACTTGCTCATATTTTTACTCTATTCGCAGCTTTTCTTTCGTCCAGTTACCAGAACACGTGTTAGCAACTTGCGGAATGCTACAGAAACATTCGTTTCAATTGTGATATGAACTATATAAGCCCAAACAATTACCAATATTATAGTAAAACCGCGAGCTCCCCAATCTCCTAAATATGGGTTTAATATATTAATAATCATATAACCCAACATAGCATGGCCTAAATACAATGGATAAGATATGACTCCCACAAAATGAATAGGCCCGTGGGCTAAAAATGGCACTCTGGGACAGTGCACAACAATAAAAAATATCACACAGATACCCAGCATTGTCACAGCATGTAACATATCACGCATAATATATGTATTAATGGATGCCATAATAGTCAGTAACGGTATTAACCATGTAAATCTACGATCATGGCTATACATAAAGAGAACCATTCCCAAGCAGAAAAGCGGGGCATGTTCAGCAAGCACAGACCATAATATAATCTTACTGAGAGTATTGTGTGGTACCCCAACAACTATACACAATATAGTGCCCAGTACACTCCAGATAATAATACCAATGGTAAGTTCACGGCGATAGACTTTTCCACGTCGGTACAGCATATATGTAGCCATCAGAAGGTAGAATTGCATCTCTACAGCTAAAGTCCAGTAGACCTTGTCTACATCTTCAACCATAATAAAACGTTGCATCATGGTGGTATTCAGCAATACCTGCAGCTGCGTAATATGCCGCCCAGGGTTACCGTACAGCACGTACACCAGTGTAGCGACTATAATTCCAAACCAATATGTAGGATATAGACGTGCCACTCGAGAAATCATAAATTTCAGAGATGAACCACTTTTAATTGCCGTTAGCAAAATCACATATCCTGATATAATGAAAAATAGCTGCACCCCCATCTCCCCCAGCGGAAAAGTATATGGGGATTGTGGGGAATGTATGTAGTTCTGGTTGAAAGTCGCCCCAAAATGTCCTACGACCACTGCTAGCGCCGCAATTCCGCGCAGCCCATCAAGTTCACGGAACCGTCCGGGGGTGATAAAGCTATTATCAAGTATTTCGTTATGCTCTTGGGTGCGCCGAATTGTTTTTGTCTTCTTCATAACCGGCCTACAACCACTTTTCGAGGCGGTCTAGGGCGGTGAAGAAGCCTTCGCCGTTATTGATATGCCCCTGCCAGATTTCGGGGATGAACGATGCTTTTGGCGCCAGCTCGCGCAGCTGCTTGCCCAGTGCGGCCCAATCGACGTCGCCTTCGCCTACTTGCACGCCTTCGCCGTCTACGCCGATACCGTCGACCAGGTGCAGGTGGATGGAGTGCGGCGCCAGCTGTGCTACCGCTTCCGACAGAGGAATTTTGAGGAAGTTGCATGCGAGCATGGTGTGTGAAATGTCCAGGCAGAGAGCGCTGTCGTAGGCACGCGCGAATTCGGCGGTGTCCTGCGGGTCAAGGAAGAGGTTATGGTATTGCTGCCCGCCCATCAGCCAGGGGTAGGGCGGCAAAGTCTGTGCCGCCAGGCGCACCCCGGCGGTATCCAGCCGTCCCAGGGCTTCGCCGATGCGCTCGTACTTTGCGGTACGGGCGCTCGCCGGGATGTGTTTGTCTTTGGTGAAGCCGCCCATCGTGACGACCATGATGGGGTCTTCGTCCACCGTGAAGTAGCGGGTCAGATCGCGGGTAATGTCGATGGTGCGCTGCACCTCGACGATGGAGCGTTCCCAGACTTCGGGGTCGCGGGAGGCCAGATCGACCAGGAAGTCCCCGGCGAAGAGGTCGGGCAAGTGGGTCGTGAAGCTCATAGGCAGTTTCTTCTCAAAGACCTCGTCAATGTTGATATCAAGGTCTTTGTAGGAGAAGTGGAATTCGAGGAAATCCGGTGTTGCCTCTTCAATCAGGGGTTTATAGTCGTGGTACCGCACCGGCAGACCCCAGGGACGTTCGAAGGTGAAGTCGCGACGGGTTACAAGGTTGTCCTTCAGATCGCCCTCAAAAAAGAACGACCCTTCTTCAACGTCGCGTTGGATGGTACGCCCGAGCAGCTGCGGCAGGTAGTTTGGCTGCAGGCCACGGCCGGGTGATTTGACGGCCACATCCGCCTCAGTGATTACCTCACCTTTGGCAATGCTGCGGGTCGCAACCAGCGACTTGGCCAGGTTCACGCGGTTCATCAGTTCACCGGTGGAAACTTCACGGGGTGCGGCCGTGCCGATGGATTCCTCAATGTCACGAATCTGCTGCACCATCTCCGCGAACTCTTCGGGCAGCAGCGACACGGTGTGATCGTTGCCTTCCAGGGTTTTATCGGTCGTGAAATGCTTCTCGATAATCTTCGCACCGCGCGCAACAGCGGCCACGGGCACATGGTAGCCGCGTTCATGCCCGGAATAGCCAACCAAGCACTGGCCAATCTCGGCGAGACGGTCCATATACGCCAGGTTCACGTCTTTGAAGGGTGCCGGGTAGGTGGATTGGCATTGCAGCAGGGCGTAGGATGCGCCCGCCTTGCGCAGCAGGTTCACCGAGTCCAGGATTTCTTCTTCGCGGCTCATACCGGTGGATACCAGCATGGGCAGCCCGCGCGATGCAACATCACGCAGCAGTTCGTGGTTCGTCAGGTCTGCAGAGGCGATCTTCATGCCCGCAATACCGTAATCGACGAGCGCCTGCACGGAAGGCGCATCCCAGGGGGTGCACAAAATATCCAGACCATGCTCCTTAACGTGGTCGAATACCTCGTACATCTGCTCAACGCTCAATGAGAACCGTGAGAGCAGATCCAAGGTGTACTGCACACCCAAGTCTTCGCCCGCAGTGGCGCCGCCGCGCTGGCGGTAGAGCGCATCCAGATCGCGCAGCTGGAATTTCACGGCGTCCGCACCGGATTCCACCGCGAGGTCCACCAGCTCTTTCGCGAAGTCTACGCTCCCCTGGTGGTTATTGCCGATCTCGGCGATGATGAAGGCGGGCGCATCCTCGCTGATGGTGTGTTTTCCGATGCGCAGCACGTTCTGCTCGTCCATCGCCAACGCCACCAGGTGGCCGCGTTCGTCAATGAGCGGAATATGCTCGATGCCGCGCGCGAAATAGCTGCGCAAAGATTCGGGGTCGCTATCGGCGGGGGCGGTCTGCGGATTCGTATTCGCCGCCGCCAATGCGCTGGTCTCTAGGGATTCGGTGGGGTTGGCGATCAGCCAGCGTCTGAAGTCCCCGTCCGAGAGCGAACCGCGCAAGATGCCGGATTCGTTGACGAGAAAGATGATGCGCTGACCGTTGGCAGAAATTTTGTGAAGCGCAGTCAGAATCGGGTCTTCAGCGAAGACCACATAGGGCGCGATATTGCGTTCGATAATCACGGTATGTAGTTCCTATTAAATTGCGATGTGTTGTGTTTGAGTGAGTTGAGTGAGCTAGATTTTAAGATTCTAGAATCTGCGCCAGCTGATGCTCGGCAACTGAGAAATCGATGGGGGCATCAATATCGACGCCTTCAATCTCATCGAGAATAAACAGATCAATGCTACCTCCAGGATACCCCGCCAAGCGGTTGTGATGCTCGGTATACACACAGGTTTTAGTGATATACATGGAGCCGTTCTCCCGGTAACGGTAGGTTTCTTTCGTGAGCTCCTGCCTGCGTGGGCGAGCCATCACCTCAAATTCGGCGGTGGGCTCAGCATCCGGGTACCATCTCCACACGAACGGCCCCATGGGGATCACCCCCACCATTGAGTCTTTGCCGTTCTCAACGAACTGACGTACCGCCCGCGCGAGAGTGCCCGGCAGACGCACCGGGCTGGTGGCCTGCAGCAGCATGACCGCCTCCGGTGCCCAGCCCTCCCCTGTGTAGAAGTCGATGGCGTGCTCGATCACCGGTTCGGTGGCGGTGGTATCTTCAGCAAGATGTGCGGGGCGCATAAACGGAACCTCGGCACCGTATTGGCGGGCGATAGCGGCGAGTTCTTGGTCATCAGTCGATACCACAACCCGAAGCTCATGCTCCCCCTCCAGCTCGTCACGGGCGGTAAGCGCCTGCAGAATAGTCCACGCAACCAGCGGTTTTCCGGCAATCTCACGCAGGTTTTTACGCGGTATGCCTTTGGATCCGCCGCGCACGGGAATAACGCACAGAATACGCATTACGCCTCCAGACTGTGTTCAATAATGAGCTCGGCAATGCGGCGAGCTGGCTCAATATCGGGTTGCGGCGGTGCGGGGGTGCGGTCTTCACCCCAGCGGCCCATGCCGTAGCGGTTCCAGAATTCTTCAAGCCAGCCGGGCGGGTTCGGGTGGTACACCCAGGCAGGAATACCGCGGATTGCGGCTTCAAGCACGCCGGTTGAGAAGATCGAGACCACCGGATTGGGCAGCTCGTTCAGGGGCACCCCGGAACGGTCAATGGGGATGCCCTGGCGCTCCCACAGCGCATGGGTGAGGGTTGAGAGCTTATCGGTTTCGCTGGGGTGCGGCCGGTAGATGGCGTTGTGTTTTTTAATGAATCTGTAGGAGACGTTAACGTATGATGAGCGCGGTAACTCTGCGCCGTGCATCTGTCCTAAGAAAATGGGGGCGCCAGAGGATTCGATGGGTACGCCAAGGCTTTTCTGGTTTGCGTTATAGAGCAGCTGGGAGCCGACGGTGAAGGCCCGCACATCGCGACGTCCGGACATCCAAAATTCGGCGTCTGCGTCGCTAAAAGCGAGCAGGGTGCACCCCACGGGTAGAGGTGGCGCAGCAGGCACGAGCAGCCCGTGCTGAACTACCCAGTATTCTGCACCAACAGTATGCGCATACTGGTAGGCGGCACGCCCCAGCTGAAGGTAGTGTCCCAAAGACAGCACAATGCGCACCCCAGGCAGGGTTTTGGTTAGCTCGGTGGCGGATAGGCTGCGCTCTTCCCACTCATCCGTTAAGTATTCGGCGAGTGCGGCAGGTGTGCCGTTAGCATTCGGGCACCAGATGGCCAGCCCGATAATGCTCAGGTATTTGAGGGGTTCCAGCAGGGCGCTGCAGCTGGTGGGCGAGAACGAGTCAAGCACAATCAATACGCGCGGCACAGAGCCTCGAACGTATAGGCGCCCGCTGGCTGGGCCCTGCTGAGTATTACCGCGGTTTCTGCGGAAAAACCCTGCAGCCTCGGTTTTAGCCCAGCGCAGGGCGTTCTGTTTCTTTTGCCACGCCGCCCAGGCATCAATGTCTAGCGGATAGTTTAGGCCCATAGCTGCTCCAGAATTTTTACGCGCTGATCGAAGGTGTGCTCGGCGAGGGTGCGCCGGTGTCCGGCTTCGCGGATAGCGTGCGCCCACCGCGGGTCGTGGAAAACGCGGGTGCAAATATCGATAAGCTCTTCAACACTCTCATATACGAGAACTTCTTTACCGACTTCATAGTAGCGTGACACGTCGGGACGGTCGATAATCTGTAATGCTCCCACACCGGGGGCTTCAAAAGTGCGCATGGTGAAACCGTCCTGATCCCCATGAATATTCAGGGTGGCTGGTGAGGATGCCATTACCCCGTAGGCGACAGACCGTTCAATATCACCAGCTGAAGGCACACCGGGGTCTTTCAACTGGTAGGTACGGGCAATGTCCCACGGATGGCGGGACCAGGCCCGCCCGTATGCGCGCACGGGAAGACCAGCAGCGTACAGTTCCCGCAGGGTTTGTTCTCGCCCAGGGTAGCGGGCCCCCACAAAACTGATAGCGTCTTCTGGGGTGGGAGTCACCTGGCAGTGAGAGTCGTAAGCGTTAGGCATATCTAGCACGTCAAACCCTTTAGACCGCAGATGTTCAGCATCTAACGGGCTGTAGCTTGCCAAGGCCCCTAGCCGGTGCAGATCGTCGTCGGTATATTCCATACGGCGTAACTCGTCGTAAAGCCATGTGCCATAGCGTACCCCGGATTCTTCCAGAACCTGCCACCAGCGGCTGCCCAGTTTGTCACCTTTGATCACAAGCACAATGTCAGGTTGGTAATCGTTAAACACAGCGATCGCTTTATCTGTAGCCTGTGCGGCTAGAGATTCAGGGCGGAACCGCTCAGGCAGCTCATGAGCAAGCTTATTGAGGATACGTGCGCCCACACCGCCAGGTGCGTCATAGATGTGGGTGCGCACCTGGTAACCGCTGATTTCCAAGGAGGATTCAATAGCCTTCCAGTACCCGTGGAAAGCTGGTGATAGGAGCAGAAGCTTAGGGTTAGTCATATGGTTTATTCGTGTTCTATCCAGCGTGTGGCCACACAGCATGTCTGTGACCGTACGCCGGTTCTTTGGCGTGGCTTGAGCAGAGATAACGGCTCCGGGGAGTCGTAAGAATGTGTGAATGCTAGGTCATCGCAGTATGCCCTATGCACTTACAGTGTACTAGAGAGCTCAGAACAACACACCTTATGGTTGATGTGTCGCTACATACTTTCTTTCATGAAACGTACCGCAAAAGCTCTAATTCTCGCCGTTTTCGCCGCGTTTGACGTATGCAAGCTCTTCACGCAGTGTGCGTTGCGCATTCACCTCTTTATTCCGGGCAGCCCGCACAGTGTTAACCAGAAAGTTAGCGTAGCTGGTGGCTTTAAGAGTGCGTCCGAGCATGGTTTTATCCCCCCACTTATCGGCGTAGGTGAACCGTGCTGTGGTGAGCCACTGGCGGCGGCGTGCCGAGGGCGATGAACCTCCGCCTTCATGCTCTACCCGAACCTGGGGTACGAGGAGGCGAGGCACACCAGCCTCAGCTAGCCGGCGTTGGAAATCCACCTCTTCGCTGTTCATATAGAAGCGTTCATCCATGCCGCCAACCCGGTTGTAGATGTCGCGGGGAACCACCATGGCGGCACCTATCACCCAGTCGGTTTCCACAGTGTTTCGAGACGTGCAGGCGGCAACATCATGCCCCACTCCCCTGTGCCACCAGCCGGAGGGTTTAAACCGGGCCAGCGGCGTGAACCATTCCCAAGCAATATGGGCGGTGGTGGGGAATTTGCGGGCAACCCACTGTTGCGTACCGTCATGCCCCACCACCTGAGGGCTGGCCAGGGCCGGGGTGCGGTGCTCAATATGTGAGAGCATATCGGCCACGAACGTGTCCGTAATAGACAGGTCGCTATTGAGAATAAACAACCATTTCCCGGTAGCCACGGCAACACCAGAATTTACGGCGCTGCCGAACCCGCCGTTAGTTTCACGGCGCACCACGCGCACACCCTTGGTATCGGGGAAAGGCACAGGAGACTGATCATCTGAGACAATAATCTCCAATTCATCTGGGGCAATACCCTGCTGGGCGCGCAGAGCCTCAATGAGGGTGAGCGTGGGCGCAGGGTCGCCGTAGTGGGGAATGACAGCTGATACTTTCATCGTGCGAGACACGAAAACCCGCTTTCTGCTGGGGCGTACACCGCCCGGGTTGGAGTGCTGAGAGGTAGATACTGATATATATGTGTATGAATGTAATATTTTAAGCTAATCTTACTATGGATCCTCGACGCTGAGGCGCAACCTCCATTCAGCTCTCAAAACTTCTATATTGGAACTAATCTTCACTCATGAAAGCTTCTCTGCCCTTATCAGAGCAACAACGTATCGCCCAGTTCGTGGGCTCCGACCCTTTGCCCTGCCGTCTTAAAACCAGGTTTATAAAGACCCTACGTCCCCTTATGGGCCACACTTTTTCTCTGGTGCGCCGCACCCCCGAACTCGTCTACATCTCTGATAACATTGCCCGTGGCGGTAACTGGCTGTACCTGTGGGCACGTGCCTACACAGACCGCGCAGAAACCCCTTCGCAACCTTCATACCTTCTCCATACCCAAGGCATGCAGCCTTGGATTGAAGAATTTCCCGCGCTAGCTGACCTCACCATGCCCACGGAAAAATTTAGTTTCTTCCAGCGGCGTGCTTCAGGCTTACCCAACGATGTTGAGAACCATTTCTTCCCTGGGCAGCTTAATGCTTTCATCAAAGCTTGTCTGCTGAGTTCAGAAGTATTCAACCACCGTCTTGAAAACGTCCGCCCAAACGTTATGGAGAACACTGTGGTGTTAAGCATTCGCCGCGGTGACTACTATTCGGTGCCTTTCATTAATGCGCGGTACGGAATCGATACTGTAGGGTATGTACGCCAAGCAGTACATCTGCTGCAACAGGAGGTTACACCTAGCAATTTTGTGGTGGTCTCCGACGAGCCGCAGTGGTGCGCCGAAAACCTGGCGTTTCTTGCCGACATCGCCCCGGTATCATTCGATAAAGGCCCTGGAGGTATGTTTGAGGATTTGGCGAAAATGGCGGCGGCGCGATGGCTGATTCTAACAAACACCACTTTCGGGTACTGGGGCGGCTATATAGCGCAAGCCCGTTCTCAGGCTCAGGTTTTCGTACCGGATATTCACGAGTATGACCCCGTAGCAGATATTTCCGTCACTGCTCTGGGAAGTGCACGGCCAAGACCGCACAGCGCCTCCTTCACAGCCGTGCATCACCCCGAGAGAAAAAATTGGATTACAGGACAGACACAGTAATGAATCGCTCTATAGTTAGTTTCCTTAAACAGGTCAAGCACCGCATTTTTATGGCTCAGAGAAACATCCGCACCACCCGAACAGCGCGCAGCACATTAAGATCTACCGAGTTTTCGGGTATTTATTCACGCCTGACCAATACATTCGATATACCGCCGCTACCTCAGGTACAGGGTATTTGGGGCGTGGCAATGGTCAAAAATGAGGCCGATATTATCGAAAGTTCACTACGGCACCTAGTCCACCAAGGGGTGAAGCATATTCTGGTCGTCGATAACGGATCAACCGACGGCACCTACGCACTGCTGCAGCAATTAAAGGAAGAGCTTCCCCTCAGCGTAGGTAACGACCGAGAGCCCGCATACTATCAAAGCGAAAAAATGACGTGGCTGGCACACCAGGCCCAAAAGTCTGGAGCAACATGGGTGATACCATTCGACGCAGACGAGTTTTGGTATGGCATTGACGGTTCCCTGGCGCAGGCTTTAGAAGAGGCCAAAACACAGGTAGAAGTCGCACACCTCTACAATGCCTTCCCAGCCCGAACGGGTGGGTATGTGCTCGATACGTGCAGGCACGCCGACTCTAAAGTATGTTTCCGTTCCTGGGATAACGCAGTGCTGGGGATGGGAAACCATACGGTGCTACGCCCCGGCGATTCAGGGCAAACGCAGGTAGCCATTGTGCACCTGCCGTGGCGCTCGCAAGAGCAATTACACCGCAAATTAGCTCAGGGTGCTAAGGCGTTAGAGTTAACTAACCTACCCGAAGATCTGGGGTATCACTGGAGAGCAAACGGACAGCTCAGCTCTGAAGATATTGAGTGTATCTGGGATGCTTTGGTTGAAGGGCGCTCCGTGCCGAATAGCCTATCGTGGCGCCCTGTTGGTAAGCTGCTTCCTCTGGGTGAGAATATCCCCTCAGATTTCGCGGAGGTTCGCGCGCTTCTGAGTATATAGCGGTAAAAATACCTGGTGCTGCTGGGGGCCGTGTGCAGTATACAGATTGCACACGGCCCCCAGCATAGTTGTGTCAAATATCATTCAGGCAGTTGCCCCAGCCGCACGAGGTTCGCGAATTCTTCGTTCTGTTGCTGCACCTCGGTAAAGGTGCCGCAGCTTACGATCTCACCGTGCGACAGGTACACCAGCTGATCCACATGGCGTACAGTTGAGAGGCGATGCGCCACAATAATCACCGTAATATCTTTCGAGATCTTCTCAATCGCCTTGGTGATCTTGTGCTCGGTCTCATTATCAAGGGCGCTGGTTGCCTCGTCCATAATGAGCACACTGGGGTTGCGGTAAAGGGCGCGGGCAATACCTAAACGCTGGCGCTGCCCTCCTGAAAGCCGCACCGCGTTGTGCCCGATCATGGCCATAATCCCCTCATCTAGGGATTCCACCACTTCGGTGAGCTCTGCGACCTCTAGGCAGTAACGCACCCGTTCCTCATCAATCTCGTGCGGTTCAAGACCAAATGCGACCGCCTCAAGAACCGTTGAGTCCGCAATAAAAACATCCTGCGGCACATATCCGATACTCTGAAACCACCCCGGCAGATCGTCCTGCACCGGCTTACCGTTGCGCAGAACCCGCCCGCTTGACGGGGCGAAGAGGCCCAGGATTAAGTCTATGAGAGTTGTTTTCCCGGAGCCGGAGCCACCCACGAATGCCACGGAGGTGCCCATGGGGATATCCAGGTTAATATTTTTTAGCACCGGCGAATCACTGTCTGGGTAGCTGAACGTGAGGTTCTCCAGCTGGATGCGCACAGGCTCGATAGCCTTATTAACATACTCAGGATTCTTAGGAACTGCAGGAGCAGATGGCATCTGCAGTTTACGTCCTTGCTCATCCAGCTCAGAAATCTCCCGCAGAAGTTCGTTGCTGGCTTTCTCCCCAGCACGAACATTACCCAAAGATGCGACCATTCGAACATAGCTGGGCAGAATACGGATACACGCTCCACAGAAAAGAAGAAGGTACGGGGCGCTCTGGGCACCCGAAGTGATACTCATAAAAGCGAGTAGTCCAGCAATGCCAATAATGAAAATAATCTCAAGGGTGTACTTGGGGAAGTCCTGCAAAAAGGTACTACGCATGCTAGCGTTCACCGCATCCATGCGTTTGGTCTGGTACCGATACAGATACCGGTCGGTGACGTTGTGCATGCGAATTTCCCGAAACCCCTCGATGGCGTCCAGAGTAGCATTGGTTGCGCCTCGGGTCGCCTCCACCACGATCGCGCCTTGTTCTCGGTTTTTCTTGCGAAGCATATGCTGCAGGCCGTACGAGACCAGACCAAAGTAGGAAAAAGCAAGTAGTGCAGGAAGAGGCATAATGGCCAGAAGCATCACCATAAGCACCGCAATAGAGAGCATTTCACCAATAAAGTTGATGATTCCATTGACAAAAGCGGCGTAAGCCTGGTGGGCATAATCATTAACAGAAACTAATATGTTTGCGGTTCCTCGTTTACGGTGGGCGAGGTAAGGTTCACGCATATACCGGTTCAGCAGATTAACCGAAGTGGTACTCTGCTGTGTTGCAACAAACCCCAGGCTCCAGCGTTTAATAATGAGCGAGAACGCTCCTTTAAGGATGAATGCCAGCACAAGTACCACACCGAAGATAATAATGAGGGCGGTGCGGTCGGGATTACCAAAAAGCTCTGCAACTTGCTTCAGGTAACCCTCAATGGGGGCGCCCATAGCGAGGTTCACAATCGGCAACACTGCTGCTACCCCCAGCATCTCGAAAAGAGACACTGTAAAAAGACCCACCACGTTAAGGATTAGTAGGTTAAATTTCTTACCGGGGAAGAAGACTCTCAGTTTATGGTAGGCCTCTTTCATGACGACGCTCCCCTCGGGTAGTTCTGGGGTCGGTCAAGGCTTCTGAGGGATGCTCCTGCAGCGAACATTCCGCAGAATTCTGCCGAGATGCGGGCCTTAAACGAGTAACTGAGTTGCCCAAGTTCAGTTCGTAGAGCTGAGAGGATTTTCATGAATGTGCTTTCAAGATACGGCGCAACAGATACCGCGCCGGGTAACTACAGATAGTAGACAGTGTAAGATTCTACCACGCAGGCCCCTGTAACAGGCGGAGGCTGGTATCTGAGTCTTGTGCCTTCCCTTCGACGGTAAACGTAAGGTTGCTCTTCATCAAAGGTGTACGCGAAACTATCACGGTTTACCCTGTAAAGTGGGTAGAATAAAGGATGGACACATCAGCTTAAAGGTCACTACTTCCGGCGCGGGAAGGTCAGGAAGGCTCAAACATGGGAATTTTTAACATTAAATCGCTCAAAGACAGGTATCTGTCTAATGGGCCGACTGAGTCTACCCAGAAGCGGCAGGGGCAAGAGTCCTCGGCGAACGAGCAGGACCCAACTATTAAAAGCGGCGTGTCGCGCCTGGCAGCGATCCGTGATTCAAGTTTCCACCAGGAGACGTCGCCTGATCGTCCTCCGCAGGATCCGAAGAACCCGAAGAAAAGGGTCGGGGAGGATGTGCAAACCCTGCTGGAGCAAAGCACCGCCGCTGGTACCGACCTCATTGAGGTGGTGACCGTTAAACCTACGGGTGATACCGCCCCCGTACCCACCGCAGCTGACCATAACACCGCCGCCGACCAAGAGCCCGCCCCGCAGGATGAGCCTGCAGATGCCCCAGCCCATGCTGTGTCCAAGAATCAACACCATAGCTCAAACGAACCCCAGCCACCGCGCAAGACTTCTTCGAAGGATAATGCTCAGAAAGCTCAGGGTGATTCCCAGCATCAGGCACCGGCTACTGGTGGCGATGTTCCCGTACTGGGCGCCATAGTATCCTCCGAACCATCCACCGAAGACGGTGAACCCGATAAGCGGGTGGTTCTGGTGCCTAGCACGTACGGGTTGGATGTTCCCCCAACAGATACCGACTCTGTTGATCTTCCCGACGATACAGCGTCTAAAGCCAAAGCCGCTGGTCAGGAGGCTGCACCTCATCAGGCCCCGCACGTGATGACTTCTGAGATGGCAACTAATCATTACACCTCACAGATACCCGCCAAAGCGCCTGAGACTCCCGCAGCAGCCTCAGACGGGGAAAACCCGGAAAAAGTCACCCTGGTGCAGGGGGTATACGGGATAGACGTTCCGCAAGAAGCCGGGGAGAACCTGGACACTCCCACCCGCGGCGTTCCTTCCCCTACCGCATCTGCGGCATCCAGTCCCAATAATCGACACGCAGGTCAGAAGGACGATACCGATACACCCGATCCGGCGCTGGTGCGTGGCGTCTACGGTTTAGATGTGCCCGAAACCCCCGCAGAAACCGCTGACAGTTCCGCTGCCCGGAAGGATTTCTCGGGCCAGCATGCTCAGCCTGCGGCAGCCCATCAGCAGCAGGCCGGAGTGCCTCAGCTCCTATCACAAGAGCGTGAGCACGACATGCTCGCGGGAGAAGAAACCGTTGAGCTGGCCCCCATCCACGTTCGGGAGGCTCTGGAAGCTCAACGAGCGGCGCAGAAAACAGCAGCCGAAAAAACCAAAACCACCACTGAGGCTGAGTCTGAGCCTGCTGGTGCTACCCCGGTGCCCCCCGTTCAGGAGAAGGACGCCGACCAGCAGGAGCCCCGTAAGGTGACCACCGCGTCGTTCAGCTTATCCCCCGAGTCCGTGGGTGAGGCGAAGAACCGGGTCTCGGCACCGGCGCAGGGCGCTGGCCCTCTTGAGGCCGTGTTCGTGTGTACCGGCAATGTGGCACGCAGCGCCAGCGCCGAAGTGATCGCGCAGTCTCTGGCTTCACAGTACGGGCTGGAGGATAATTGGGTGTTTACCAGTGCAGGGACAGCAGCTCTGGCTGGCTCCCCTATTTATAAGTACATTGGCAACGAACTTGAAGGGCGCGGGTATGACCCTTCACAGTTCCGGGCCAAGCAGCTTACCGCTGACATGATTGAGCGGGCCACCTTGCTGCTGGTGGCTGAGCAGGATCACGCGGACTGGATTCTGCGGGAATGGCCGCAGTACCACACGAAGGTGCACCTGATGAAGCAGGTGGCGCGTATCCGGGAGAAAGCCAGCCGCCGTGCCGAGCCGATCTCGTTTATTTACGGCTATACTGAGGCAGCGCACGATACCGATAGTATCGCTGACCCGTACCGGCGGGGACGCACAGCCTGCCGCGTTGCGGTGGATGAGGTGGAGCAGTCGCTTCAGGTGATTCTGCCGTGGCTGGTACGGGCCCGCGTGTAACCCAAGGCTTTTAATACAGCAATAAGGACGTCCCGTGTACCCCTATTCCGGTGGTGCACGGGACGTCCCTTGTGGATAAAGCCGCTAGCCTCGATCTTTCAGGGCCAGCGGCTTTTCACAGTCTGGATCTTAGGCGTGGTCGTTGAAAATATTGGTCACTGACCCTTCGTCGAAGACCTCCCGGATGGCTCGCGCCACAAGCGGGGCGATAGACAGCACGGTGAGGTTCTCAAACCGTTTATCGTCCGGCACGGGCAGGGTGTTCGTGACCACCACTTCGGAGGCGCCGCACCCAGATAGCCGTTCAACGGCGGGTCCGGAGAATACCGGGTGGGTCGCGGCAATAATGACCTCTTTAGCGCCTTTTTCTTTAAGCACATTGACCGCCCCGGCGATGGTTCCGCCGGTGTCGATCATGTCGTCAATCAGTACGCAGGAGCGCCCCTCAATCTCACCCACCACGGTCTTTGAGACCGCCTGGTTAGGCACGTTAATGTCGCGGGTTTTGTGCACGAATGCCAGCGGCGCGCCACCGAGCAGGGTGGCCCAGTGTTCGGCTACCCGAACACGCCCGGTATCGGGGGAAACAACGGTCACATTCTCGGGGTTTTCCACGCGGCTCTTAATGTACTCAGCGAGCACAGGAATGGCGAATAGGTGATCCAGCGGCCCGTCGAAGAACCCCTGAATTTGGGAGGTGTGCAGGTCCACACACATGAGGCGGTCAGCACCAGCGGTCTTGTACAGGTCAGCGATCAGGCGGGCCGAGATCGGCTCACGCCCCCGGTGCTTCTTGTCCTGGCGCGCATACGGGTAGAAGGGTGACACCGCAGTAATGGAGCGGGCTGAGGCGCGTTTGAGGGCATCAATCATAATGATCTGCTCCATGAGCCACTCGTTAATGGGGGCCGGGTGGGATTGGATGACGAAGGCATCGGCACCACGCACCGACTCTTCAAACCGCACGTACGTCTCGCCGTTAGCAAATGTGTACGCGGAGATTGGTAGCAGCGGGTGTCCTAGCTCTGCGGCGATTTCTTCCGCGAGTTTGGGATGCGCACGCCCGGAAACCACCGCAAGTTTACGCACACCCGGATTGGTAATCTCGTGACTCATGGTTTTTCGCTTTCTTGTCAGTGATCCCCTGCCCCATTGGCGGCTTGCGCGGCCGCTGCCGGTTCGGTTCCCTCACGGTTTTTAAGCACCCAGCCCTCGATATTGCGCTGGGAAAATTCAGAGATTGCGAGCGCACCTGCTGGAACGTCCTTGCGGATAAGCGCGCCCGCACCGGAGTAGGCTCCGTCGCCTACGGTCACGGGGGCAACGTAGATACCGCCGGACCCCATACGGGCGTGCGCACCAATAACGGTGCGGTTCTTGGTGACCCCGTTGTAGTTTGCGAAAACAGACCCGGCGCCGATGTTTGCTCCGTCGCCGATTTCTGCATCCCCCACATAGGTTAGGTGCGGTACTTTCGCCCCGTCACCAATCTGGGAGTTTTTCGCTTCACAGAACGTGCCAAGTTTCGAGTCCTCACCGAGTACGGTGCCGGGGCGTAGGTATGCGAACGGGCCTACCGTGGCTCCTGTACCGATAATGGCTCCCTGCCCGTGCGCGCGAATGACGGTGGCGTTTTCTTTCACGGTGACGTCGGTGAGGGTGGTGTCGGGGCCAATAACCGCACCGGTGGCTACGTTAGTGGCGCCGTGCAGCTGGGTTCCGGGTAGGATGGTCACGTCGTTCTCAAGGGTGACGGTCACATCTATCCAGGTGCTCTGCGGGTCTACGATGCTCACCCCGTTACGCATATGTGCTTCAAGGATGCGCGTATTGAGTTTCCGGCCCAGCTGAGCGAGCTGTACCCGGTCGTTAGCGCCTTCAACTTCCCAGCGGTCCTCAATAGCGAGCGCCGAGGTGCGGTACCCTTTGGAGCGGGCAATAGCGAGCACATCGGTAATGTACTTCTCACCTTGGACGTTATTGGTGGTTACTTCCGCGAGGGCTTGACGCAGCACGGTGGCGTCAAAAGCGTAAATACCGGAGTTAATTTCGTCGATGGCGAGCTCTTCGTCAGTGGCGTCTTTTGCTTCGACGATGGAGGTTACCTCACCAGCTTGGTTGCGCACAATACGGCCATAGGCACCGGGGTCATCCACGTGGGTGGTGAGTACGGTGACGGCATTGGAGTCGGTTTCGTGGAATGTGATGAGTTCGCGAAGGGTTTCGGGCCGCAGCAGGGGCACGTCCCCGTAGGTGACGAGCACGGTACCTTCCACAAGGCTCTGCTGATCGAGTGCGAGCAGCCCCACTTCAACAGCCCGCCCGGTTCCGGGGATGTCGTCTTGGTCTACGATGGTGACGTGCTCGTCGAAGGCGAGTACATGCTCAGCGACTTTATCGCGCTGGTGGCGTACCACAACAGCGAGACGTTCGGGGGTGAGGTCTCGGGCGGCAGCAACGGCGTGCTCCACCATGGAGCGCCCACCAATGCTGTGCATCACCTTGGGAGTTGCGGATTTCATGCGGGTACCAGCACCCGCTGCTAGGACGATCACCGCGGACGGTACCTTATGTTCGGAACCCTCAAGCTCTGCGTTCACCTAATTTAACTCCTTTACGGGGTGTTTGCCGCCCACGCGCCGCTGCTGAATTGGCGTGTTAGCTTTGCGCTCCGCCACTAGGATTCGAACCTAGACAAACGGCTCCAAAGGCCGGTGTGCTGCCATTACACCATGGCGGAATCTTCCCCCGCTGTTACCGTGTTTACGGCCTGGGACAGGGGCACTCATAAGTGTAGCAAAAATACCTTTACTCGTCGCATCCCAACACGGGGCGTATTAGCCCCCACCGGTCCTAGAGACAGCAGGCTGGGGTGTGCTCTTATGTGCAGGGGTGGATACGTTCAGCCGCTGGTGGCGGTACCCTGGATACGTGGCACATTTACTTGGCGGCGAAGCGCTGCACCTTCAGTTCCCTACCCGCACTATTTTCGAGGGGGTGACCGTCGGCATTAATGAGGGCGACCGTATCGGCATTGTGGGCCGTAACGGCGACGGTAAATCCACGCTCATGAAGATTCTGGCGGGGCGTCTTGAACCGGACTCCGGGCGCGTGACGGCGCGCGGTGGCACGCGCATCGGGTACCTGGATCAGTCCGATGTTCTCAACGATTCCCATACGGTCGGTTATGCTCTAGTGGATGATACTCCAGAGTATGAGTGGGCCTCGCAGCCGCGTATTCGTGATGTTATTGCCGGTTTGGTGTCTGATCTGCCCTGGGATGCGCCGGTTTCTTCACTCTCGGGTGGGCAGCGTCGCCGCGTGGCGCTGGCGGCTCTGCTGATACAGGAATGGGATGTGCTCATGCTGGATGAGCCCACTAACCACCTGGATGTGCAGGCAATTACCTGGCTTGCGCATCATCTGAAAAGCCGCTGGAGCAAGAACGCGGGCGGTCTGCTGGTGGTCACTCACGACCGCTGGTTTCTTGATGAAGTCAGTACCGACACCTGGGAGGTTCACGATAATATCGTGGAACCTTTTGAGGGCGGGTATGCGGCTTATGTTCTGCAGCGTGTGGAGCGTGATCGGCAGGCGGCCGCCGCGGAGGCGAAGCGTCAGAACCTGATGCGCAAAGAGTTGGCGTGGCTGCGTCGCGGCGCCCCGGCGCGCACCTCGAAGCCGAAGTTCCGTATTGATGCGGCGAATGCGCTGATTGCCGATGTGCCGCCGGTACGTAATACAGTGGAACTCAAGCAGATGGCGGTTTCCCGTTTGGGTAAGGACGTGGTGGATCTTGAGAACGTCTCGGTCACCTTTGAGGATTCTTCGCTGCCTAGCGGCAAACGTGAGGTGCTGCGTCGCGTAACTTGGCGGATTGCCCCAGGTGAGCGCACCGGTATTTTGGGCGTGAACGGTGCCGGAAAATCTACCCTGCTTGCCTTGGTCACCGGCTCTTTGGAACCGACCGAGGGGCGTGTGAAACGCGGTAAGACCGTCAAGGTTGCCACTCTCACCCAGCAGCTAGATGAGCTGAAAGAGGTTGAGAACGACCGCGTATCTGATGTGATCGGCCGCAAGAAGCGCAGCTATATTGCCGACGGTAAAGAAATGTCGCCGTCGCAGATGTTGGAACGGCTAGGTTTTACAAGCGCGCAGCTTTCTACCCCGGTAAAGGATCTTTCGGGTGGGCAGAAGCGACGACTGCAGCTTATGCTCATTCTCTTGGACGAGCCGAATGTGCTGATTCTGGACGAGCCTTCAAACGACCTGGATACCGATATGCTGGCGGCGATGGAAGACCTGCTTGATACCTGGCCCGGCACCCTGCTGGTGGTTTCTCACGACCGTTACCTCATGGAGCGTGTAACCGATCAGCAGTATGCGGTGATTGACGGTTCCTTCCGGCATCTGCCCGGTGGGGTGGACGAGTATTTGGCACTTTCTGCAGCGGGTCAGGGCGGTTCTGCCGCCGGGGTTACAGGCGGTGCATCCGCTCCAATAAAAAAGAACGATTCTTCGGTTTCTAGCGGCCAGGTTGCATCAACGAACCCTGATCCCAAGAGCACACCGAAAATATCGGGGGCTCAGGCACGCGCGGCACAGAAAGAATCCGCCGCGATTGAGCGTCGCCTCGGAAAATTGGGCGAGGAACAGAGCAAGCTCTCCGAACAGATGAGCATGCACGACCCCGCCGATTACGCCGGGCTTGCCGACCTGGGGCAAAAACAGCAGGCGCTTCAGGATGAGATCGACGAGCTAGAGATGCGCTGGCTGGAGCTCTCAGAACTCCTCGGGTAGCCCAATCCCCCACTAAAAAAGCCTTGATGTGAAAAGCAAACTTTTCCAACACTTTATTCACATCAAGAGCCTTTTGCTAGACCAAGGAGGGCGCCCACGGACACCCTCAATAGTGACTCTATTGACCCCTAAGCAGTGACACTAAAGTAGTACCCAGCACAAAAGTACTCCTTGTACCCTGGATTAAGTTCAGCAACGTTTTCGTCACCTTCACACTTCTATATAACTATGATCCGATGCCTACACATATGAATTATCTGTCATACAAAATATATTTACCTTCGAACCACATTCATCATGTGCTCCGCACGCATGCGGTTAGTTTTTTCGAAACTTTTATCTGACATAAATTTATGCGCTTGTAAAGCTCGTTGGGTAACTTGGGCGTAATCACGGTTTAACTCAACTATTTTCTGAGCAGCGGCGGATACGTCAAAACGTGAAAATTCCCAGCCCACTCCCCGTTTTACCAAAGGAGTGAGAGTATCGTTGGAGAACCCTGCAACCGGGACCCCCATCCCCAAGCTTTCAAAGTATGTGCAGGATGGGTCACCCTGACGATGCGGCAAGAGCATTATATCTACGTAGTCGTGTACATATTTTTTCCACTCAGGGTCAAATTTTATAAATCCTAAATTTTGCAGGTTTGGGTACTGGTATTCTTGTACCAGATCACGGTATTCGCCGTCGCCCATAATAACGAATTGGATATCAGGGTTCAGAGCGTGTGTCTGTGCTGCGATCTCCAGAAAAAGATCAGTCCCTTTAACAGCAGTCCATCGCCCCGAGAATGCCACTGTAATCCCTGCACCGTTCTTAGGTTGCATAGATATCTGAACGCTATCTAGATCATGTTGATATATACGGTGATCGTAATATCGAATAGTACGCGGGTTAATGGAACCATATTCTTCATACGCACCATCACCGTTAATCTCTATTCCTGATGCGTTATGAATAAGCTGTTTAAATTTTTTATTTTGCCGCTTCTCCCCAACATAAATTCGAACTTTATCAATAAGACTGATATTTGGCTGTGAATAATATGCGTCTAAACGAGTTTTTGAGGTAAATTCGATGCTATAACATACAGGAATATTCTGAGCTTCAATTGGTTTTACACTCGGAGTTCCTAAAGTGCTAATAATATCAGGAGATAATTTTTCTATTAAACCGGAAGTAGGTAATTCAAGGTAGGTAGAGTTACTTGGAAGGTAATCACTTACCTTATCCAGGCTACGAGGAAGCGTAGGGCTGTCATATTCTTGTACCCCTTGTGAGGAGGTCACTAACAGCTCCATATGTTTAGTCGTTTCCGCCAAGCTGTGTAATGTCCTATCTGTAAGATAAACCTCCCCTTGGTACCGGGTGAACGGCTCCGCCAGTATTGACAACATTTTCATGATGAACTATTTCCTTATGTACTGTAGGGAAGCTCCCGTGCAATCTCCGCTGGGGTCTGAGTTGCTATAGCAAAACGTCCGCGGCGGCGAAGAGCCGCAGCGAGCTCATCAGCTGCGGGTGTGTCCTCAACAAGAATAGCCACGGTAGGCCCAGAGCCAGAGACAAACGCCTCAACTATGCTCTCATTATCCATGGTCAAAATAGTTTCAAGCTCGGGTGCTAGGGTCACAGCTGGTGCTTGCAGATCATTACGCAGCTGCCGACCAACCTCGTGCAGACGTGCAATAGGAGCCTCGTTTTGAGTGAGTGCATGTAGTAAGCCCGAAGGCACTATGAGTGTATCACCTTCGGGGTAATGTCCGGCGGCACGACCCGCGTCTAGTTCACCGAAAACCTGCGGGGTCGAGAGCCCCTCTGAGGCGGCGACCAGCACAATGTCGAGCGGAATCATGTCTTCGGGCAGCTCTACGATGCTCAGCTCGGTTCCGGTGCCCTCCCCCACGGCTAACCCGCCCAGCGGGAACGCGGCACGCACTACGAAGGGCACATCGGCCCCCAAAGGCGCAGCTAGGGCAAGCAGCTCTTCAAGTCCGAGGGTGCGTTCGGTCAGCCGTTTCTCGTAAAGATACTGGTCGACCGCAAGAAGCGCGGCGGCGGCATCTGCCGAACCACCCGCCATGCCCCCGGCCACGGGAACGGCCTTATCGATATGCAGGTGCAGGTTGAGATCGTTCACGGTGAGCTCATGCGCCTGCGCCATAGCAACAGCTGCACGATACGCCAGATTCTTCTCGTTCAACGGCACCTCGGCGGGGTCAAATTCTCCGGCGCGGTGCTGCTGATCAACCAGGGAGTCGGGCACAATATTCAGGCTCAGGGTAATTCCCTGCTCCTGAGCGTCGCGGGCGGTGACGGTTTCGTAGATATTGACCGAAGAAAAGAGTGTGGCCAGCGGATGGTAGCCGTCCTCGCGGGGTTTACCCACGGCGAGGTAGAGATTCACTTTTCCGGGCGCTTTTGCCTGAGTTTCTAGAACATGCATTCTTTTTCCGTCCCCGGTTTCTTGGTCTTAGTTTTCATCCGCAGCTAGAGCTGGCACCCGATGTGCCGCCTGGGCGATCCGAATATACCCGTGAATATCTAACTTTTCACCACGCTCAGTGGGGGTAATACCCGCCTCGGTCAGAATCGCCTCGGCACGAGTGCCGGAACCAGCCCATGAGGCAAGCGCGGCCCGCAGGGTCTTCCGCCGTTGGGCGAAAGCTGCGTCAATCACGGTAAAGACTTCGTCGCGGTCAATATCGGCAAGCGGCTGCGGGCGCATCCTGAATCCCACGAGCCCTGAGTTAATCTTCGGGGCGGGCCAGAATACGTTTTTACCGATAACCCCCGCTTTAAAGACCTCAGCGTACCAGCTTGCCTTCACCGAAGGAACCCCATAAATCTTAGAGCCGGGTTTTGCCGCCAGACGGTCAGCGACCTCATCCTGGACCATCACAAGGGCGTGGCGGATGCTCGGGAACTGCGCGAAAAGGTGCAGAAGCACCGGAACCGCCACGTTATAGGGCAGGTTGGCGACCAGCGCATCCGGCGTGTGGGGAAGCTCAGTCACCTTGAGGGCGTCCATGAGCACCACATGAACGTTTTGTGCCTTGTCGGGACGGAATTTTGCGATAGTATGCGGTAGCTGCCGTGCTAACGGCGGGTCGATTTCAACCGCAACAACTTGCCGCGCGGCATCTGCCAACCCCAGAGTGAGAGAGCCAAGTCCGGGGCCGACTTCGAGCACAGTCTCATTATCGGTAATATCTGCTGCGGCAACAATGCGTCGAATAGTATTTGGGTCAATCACGAAGTTCTGCCCCAGGGTTTTCGTGGGGCGAATGCCCAGCTGCGCGGCAAGGTCGCGGATTTCTTGGGGACCCAGCAGGGGTTTATCGCTCAGATTTTCTCTCACCCTACCTATTCTACGGAAGGTTGCAGGTTTAGGTCGAAGGACGCCGCTCACTGGTGCGGGTAGTTACTTGAGAACTCTGCGTTTCTTCCGTATCTGCCAGAAAGTCGATGTGACGATGTTTTGTGCATTCTTCAAGCGAGCTTTGGGGGCGGCGTAAATCCGCAGCTTATTGAGGAGCGGCTGGCCTTTTGCCTGATTTGCTTTACGGTACACAAAGTGTGTCCCATCTTCCTCAATAAGACTATTTCCTGTCCAGTCGCACAGCCCTGGTTGCATAACCTTAATATCCACCCCAAAATCAGCGGCGAAAAGGGGCCAATCATCTGCTAGCCAGTATTGTGAGCCGTGCGCATCAATCTGCTCAATAATTTTCTGTGCCGCCGACCGAGAGATCAGATACAGTCCTGTGCAGGCGGTCCAGTCATTAGCGCAGTATCCTAAACGGTGACGGCCCCAAATAAATGGAGACAACAGCGACAACCGGGGGTAAGGGGTGCGGGGGTTCATACGACCCATCTGGGTGGACCAGCCATCCGCAAAATTCACCACACCAATACTGCGGGTTTTTTCAATAACCCGAGAGACAATTTCATCAATGGAGGGGTGGATCAACGCATCGTCCTCAGCGACAAGCGCCCATTCTTCCCCGCTTTCTAGAAAATCACGCCACACGTATGTATGGCTCAAGGCGCATCCTACTTCTCCGGGACGGGCTAGACGGCCTTTTCTTTTCTCAAAATAGGCAGCATCAAATTCAGGGCTTTGACCAGGAGTAGGTAAAGCACGTCCATCTACTCCCCAAAATATATCGAAACCTGCGCTCCCGGGGGCATTGAAGAACTGCTCAAGGCGATTTTCGCCTTTAAGAGCAACAACATATTTTTTCATTTTTCCTCTTTATATTTGAAACGGCAATAATTTACCGGTACCCACCAGGGTATGTCCCAAATTGCATATCTTTAACAATTTTTATACGGTCAATATATTTAAGGCTTAAGGGGCTTGTGATCTTTCCCGCCAACTCAGGCCATGGAATAGGGTACTCCGGCATATACCCAAAAGCTTGAGGATCTCCGTAGCTCTCCAACAAGGATGAAAAATAGTCCATCCTGCGGTTTACTTCAGCAATCCATTCATCGGTAAACCTGCTATATGGTTTACATCCAAAGGCAGACATATTTACAACCGATTTATAATAGTTACGTTGGTCCTTACCCAACACGCTACTTGCTGGCGAAGCATTTTTAGAATTTATTTCATGTGGAGCAATAACCCACATATCTGGGGTAGCATTAAGTTCCTCAAGAAGAGGTAACCAGGGCTTATCCATAGGTTTTATATCCATATACACACCACCGTGATGGTGCATCAAATAGGCACGCAGGTAGTCAGAACGCTGAATATAACTTAGTTTTTCGTAGGAAGGGTGTAAAGGATACTCTGGAAGCACATAATCCGCAAGATTATCCGAGGTTATCAGAATAACTTTACTTTCAGAATTAACGGAACGAATAAGGTCGATAGATTTCTGACGAGCCGGAGTTATCTGGTTATCCCCTAACCAGACAATAAATATCTGATTAGGAGCGTCTTGAAGATTACCTTCCGGAAGTTGAGAATCATAGAATAGATGATTAACTATAAATGTACTAGAGTTAGGCATTGCAGTATTTTTAATACGCTGAGTATATTTTTCAATATCATAAGAGTATGGGTTTTTCTGCGAATACCAACTGCGTATCTTATCTACCCCTGCACCATCTTTGACATAATTAAGCCATATATAATGTTTTATTTTTTTTGACCAAGAAATAATTGACACAGCTTTACCCTAGTTCTCTCACATTAATATGCTATTGATACGTTACGGGGCAGAAAGCTATTTATCGGGATGCCGCATCACACAAAGACAAAATGAGCTCCAAAAAATTATGAGGTAAAGCCTTAAGGTGAGCTACAGCGTCTACTATAGTAGCATATATATGTGATAGCTCGTGCAGGCTTCGGTAAAGGTGGCACAAAAGCGATTTAGTCATGTGTACTGATCGTTACCATTATCTAGAACCCCTCAATTCCCCAGCTGCCGTACACACGCGCTGAGTTCGCGCGAATAGTTCGGCACAGGTCCTCTAGGCTCTGCTCACGGTGCGCCGCCATGAACCGCACCGTATAGTTCGTCATGTACGAGGCATTCGGGCGGCCCCTAAACGGGTGCGGGGTCAAAAAAGGCGCATCCGTCTCGGCAAGAATTAACTCGGGACGTGCCATACGCAACGACTCCTGAATACCCTTCGAATTCTTAAAGGTCACGGTTCCGGCGAAACTCATATACCAGCCCTGCTCATTACAGATACGCGCCAGCTCAGCCCCACCCGAATAGCAGTGAAACACGGTGTGTTCGGGTGCTCCTTCTTCGAGAAGGATGCGCACCACATCATCGTGCGCCTGCCGGTCGTGAATCTGAAGCGCCAACCCGTGCTTCTTCGCCAGGCGAATATGCTCACGAAAGCTGCGCTGTTGGGCTTCAATGCCCTCTTCTCCGGTGCGGAAGTAGTCGAGCCCAGTCTCGCCGATAGCTCGCACGCGCGGCTCGGCGGCAAGTGTATCCAAGGTCTCCAGAGCCTCATCGAGGGTACCGGCGGAATCCAGTTCGGGAGTGGTGTTGGGATGAATAGCAATCGCCGCCAGAACCCGCCGGTCGGCGCGGGCGGCGGCAACCGCATACAGCGAGGAGGGAATATCGCAGCCGACCTGCACGATAGCACCTATGCCGAGTTTTTCCCCGGTGTCGAGGGCGTCTCGGGCGGTAATTTCTACTTCGCCATCGAGCAGATCCATATGGGTGTGGTTATCGACGATGGCGTACGGCAGAGGCTCGGGTGCAGGCGGGAACACGAGGTTGCGGGACCGCCCGTTATCGCCCTTGGTGGAGCGGCGGCGGGTGCCTTCGCCCGAAGGTTCCTGCGCTATCCCTCCCCCGGTCTCGTCCCGGTAAAGCTCGGCGCGGTAGGGTGCGGGGGTCTGCCCTTCTTCAACCTGCCAACCGTGTGGAAGGGCGCTCGCCCTCAGCTCTTGTTTGCTCGGCACTGTAGAGTGTGCCAGGGCGGCGAGGGAATTTAGATATTCCTGGGTGAGTTCGGTTTGCTCGGGATGGCTCTGGCACACGGTATTCTCCTGCGGGCTGTGTTGAAGTGTGTTTTAGGGGTTGACGTTTCGAGCAGCAATGGCGGCTGCGTAAAGCTCTTGTTTGGAGGCACCCGTTTCAGCGGCGACAGCGGCGCACGCGTTTTTGAGGCGTTCGCCTGCGTCCACCCGTTCCAAGACGAGGCTCACGATATCTTGCGCCTGCGGAGTTTCGGCAGGCTCGGCGCCAGCGACCACGATCACGATTTCTCCGCGCACCTGGGTTGCGTGTGCCCAGTCGGCGAGTTCGTTCAGGGTGCCGCGCAGGGTTTCTTCGTGCAGTTTGGTGAGTTCGCGGCATACGACGGCACGCCGTTCTCCTCCGAAAACCCGGGCAAAATCCGTGAGTGTGGCGGCTACACGATGCGGTGATTCGTAGAAAATCATGGTGCGCTCTTCCGCTGCCAGGGAGTTCAGCCTTCTTGTGCGTTCTGAGCCTTTACGTGCCAGAAACCCCTCAAAGGTGAATCGTCCGGTGGGCAGTCCCGAGAGCGCGAGCGCGGTCAACGCCGCCGAAGGGCCGGGGATCACGGTGACCGGCAGGTCGGCGTCGGCAACGGCGGATGCTGCAACGTAGCCGGGGTCTGAGATGGTTGGCATACCAGCGTCTGAGAGCAGCAGAACCGTGTTCCCGTCGCTGACCGCCTGCACGAGCTGGGCGCTGCGGTATTCCTCATTATGGTCGTGGTTCACAATAACCCGCCCCGTGGTGCGCACCCCCAGCCCGGAGGCAAGGGTGCGGAGCTTGCGAGTGTCTTCGACGGCGATCACGTCGGCGGTAGTGAGCGCCTGCCGTAACCGGTCGCTGGCGTCTGAGAGGTTGCCGATGGGGGTCCCGCCGAGGATAAGGACACCACCGCCAGTTCCATGTGCTGCTGCGTGCGGCCCGGTGTGCTCAGCAGGTGCTTGGTCTGGTGTTTCAGCCTCGGGCATAGGGGTGTTGTTTTTATTGTGTGGTTTCATGCGGCTCACCTTCCCAGTGTAGGCCATGGTTCGGGGCTGGGCGGAATAAAATTTCTTGCGGAATAATCCCCTAACCTGCCCGAAATATGGCTTTCTGAGGGGATTAGCCTCTACGATGTTTAGGTGACGTTACAAACCGGTATTCTTTCCCCCGTAGGCTCGGGCCGTTCATCAATGTCCGAGCGTTTTAATGAGTTGAGTATGCTCGCCCGCTTGGGTGTGGCCCGCGTGTCTGCGCCCCGCTGGGCATGGGTTGTACCCGCCCTGATGGTGGTGCTCGCAGGCATACTGCGTTTTGTTTATTTGGCACATCCGAACGCGATTGTTTTTGATGAGACGTACTACGCGAAGGACGCCTACTCGTACCTGCATTACGGGTATGAGCTGAACTGGACGAAGGAGGCGAACGGAACCTTCGTGGCGGGGAGCCCTTCAGGTCTTCTGATGGATTCCCCCGAGTATGTGGTTCACCCTCCACTGGGTAAGTGGATGATCGCTGCCGGGATGGCGATTTTTGGGGATAATAACCCGTTTGGGTGGCGTTTTAGCGCGGCGCTGATTGGTACGTTGTCGGTGGCCTTGGTGGCGTATGCGGCCTGGCTGCTGTTCCGCTCTATGACGGTGGCTACTATCGCCGCGATCCTCGCATCCGTGGATGGGCTCATGTTTGTGGAGTCCCGTCTGGCGCTGCTGGATATTTTCCAGATGTTCTGGATTTTAGCGACTTTTGTGTGCCTGCTCTTAGATCGGCAGCAATCGCGGCGGGTGCTGGCACGTAAAGTGGCGGCTCTGGCCCAGCAGAACGGCGGCACGCTGCCTCAGCTTGTGGTTGGCCCGGGTTCGGGGTGGCATCTGTGGCGGCTGGTGGCTGGCGTGTGCGCTGGTGCGGCTGTGGGCGTGAAATGGAATTCGCTGTTCTTTATTGCTGCTTTCGGGTTGCTGACCGTGTTCTGGGATGTGAACGCACGCCGTATTCTGGGGCTGAAGAACTGGGCGGTTGTGGGTGTGCTCCGTGAGGGCCTGCCCGCGTTCGTTCAGATGATTGGTGTGGGGCTTATCGTGTACCTGTCCACGTGGGCGGGCTGGTTTAAGTCATCGAACGCTTTCTACCGGCATTGGGCGCAGGATAATCCCGGGCAGGGGGTTCAGTGGCTGCCGACTGATCTGCGTTCGCTCTGGGAGTACCATGTTTCGGCGTTTAATTTCCATTCCAAGCTAGATAGCCCCCATTCGTATGCGTCTCCCGCGTGGAAGTGGCTTCTGCTGGGGCGACCCACCTCGTACTACTATGAGTCGCCAAAGATGGGGTCGAAGGGGTGCACTGCCTCTTCCTGCTCTGAGGCGATCCTCAATATCGGCAACCCGCTGATCTGGTGGGCTTTTATTGCGGCGATCCTGGTGGCCTTGATCGTCACCATTGTGCGCCGTGACTGGCGGTTTACATCTTTGCTCTTCGTTTTTGCCGTGGGTTACTTCCCGTGGTTCCTCTACCCGAACCGCACCATGTTCTACTTCTATGCTCTCTCGTTCGAGCCGTTTTTGATTCTGATACTTGCCGGTGTGCTGGGGCTGGTGCTGGGCCATTCGGGCAGCTCAGTGCGACGCAAACGGGTGGGCCTGTACTTTACGGGCGTGTACCTGGTGGCGGTACTGCTGATGAGTGCCTACTTCTGGCCGTTATGGACGGGGCAGACTATCCCTTATAACGAGTGGCTGCACCATATGTGGTTCTCTTTCTGGATTTAGGGCACCAGCAGTTCGCTGTCAAAACCTGTTCTGTTCGTCACCGAACCGCGTGAGATACCGTTTAATGCACGTCATATGAAGCGGGGGTGGAAAACCAATATTGGTTTTCCACCCCCGCTTTTTCGTACCTGCCGTATTGCCGCAACCTACCTAGCTGATGAGAAGAAACTTCCGCGTGAGCGCACTAGAGTACTGTCCTCGGTGGAGGGGCACCGAGCTAGGGAGTCAGCCTTAGGATTCTTTTCCATGCTTTCCTAGCCCTAGGTAATTCCTGCGGATGTTAAGCATATAAGTGCGGCGCCGACCCCGTCATATAGC
>ERZ773010.171-NODE-171-length-49705-cov-6.943243_pt1 | contig 49705 bp, 39 predicted proteins | sample MGYA00580842_ERZ773010 | MGnify/ENA primary metagenome ERZ773010 (study PRJEB29015, sample SAMEA2737982) | human oral metagenome | biome: human oral; feature: human-associated habitat; material: dental | place: China | collected 2107 ... | reverse complement strand
ATTATTATTGTTATTCCCGTTGTTATTGTTGTTCCCGGTATCACCGCGGTTACCGTTATTATTCCCGCCATTTGCGGGGTTGCTCGCAGCCGCCGACGGGGCCGCTGGAGCCGCAGATGCTGAGGCCCCACTCGTCGGCGCAGCAGTCGGCTGCTGGTTCTGGTTGCCGCCGGTGCCGGTGCCAGCATTCGCGCCGCCGCCAGACGTATTCCCGCCGGTGCCGGTGCCGCTATTGGCACCGCCGCCGGACGTATTGCCGCTACCGGACGTGCCCGAACGTGCCGACGCCGAGGGAACCGGTGCCGCCGTAGCAGTCTGCGCCGGGGCCTTCGCCACACGGATAGTGATGGTGCTGTTCTGCTCCACCAGGGTGCCCGCCGCAGCGCTCTGAGCGATCACAGTACCCGCCGGGGAAGCACTCGTCTGCACCTCTTCAACATTCGTGCTCAGGTGCGTGTTCGGGTCAGTCAAGGCAGCCACCGCCTGATCCTTCGTCAGACCCACCAGCGACGGGACCTTCACCTTACCGGAAGAAAGCACCAAATCGACGGTCTGGCCCGCCTCAACAGCCGCGCCCGGCTCAAGAACCTCACCGGACTGATTCGTCAGCGACACCACCATACCCGCAGGGACAGTCGCACTCTCAACGGTCGTCACACGCCCGTCCACAACGCCCATCTCCTTCAGGGCGTTACGCACATACGCCTCGCTCTGACCCTGCAGATTATCCGGAATCACCAGCTTCTTCGGGCCGTTGGAAACCGTCAGAGTCACCTTCGCACCCTTATCAATCATGGTGCCCGCAGCCGGGTCGACACTAATCACGTCGCCCTTCTTCACGGTATCCGAGAAGGCGTTCTTAAACTCCAGCGTGAACCCCAGGTTACGCAGCTGGGTGTCCGCCTCATCCTTCGACACGTTAACCACCGACGGCACCGCAACCTGCGGCACCTCATTCAGCTTATTCTGGTAGTACAGCACCGAGCCCACACTAAAGGCCAGCAGGGCCACAATCAGCGAACCGATCAGCACCTGCAGCCAGGCACGCTTGCGGGGAGTCTCCGGCTCAACCTCCTCACAGGCGTCATAATAATCCTGCTCAAAGAAATCATTCAGCCCCGCCTCCTCATCAGGCAGCGGCTCCATCGTCCCGGTATTCTCACCCTGGTAAGGTGCAAAAGCTGCTGCGCCCAAGGCAGGCTGGGCGACCGTAGCATCATCATCGGCAGAACCGAATGCCGCACGCAGCGCCTGCGCAAACTCATCCGCCGACTGGTACCGCTCATTCGGGTTCTTCGCCAGCCCGCGCATAATCGCAGCATCCAGCTGCTGCGGAACCGGCAGCGGAGAAAAAGCGCTCGGCGGCTGAGGAGCCTCCGACAGGTGCTTAGCCGCCAAATCCACATTCGACTCGGCATCAAAAGGGGTGCGTCCGGCCACCATCTCATAGATCACGCACGCAGCGGAGTAAATATCGCTGCGGGTATCCACCTCGTGGCCGCTCACCTGCTCCGGCGACATATACCGGGCACTACCAAGCACCACATTCGCCTTCGTCAGGGCCTCGCCCGCCTCCTCAAGGGCGCGCGAAATCCCGAAATCCATCACCTTAATCTTCCCCGACTGTCCCAAGGAAATATCCTCATCAGTCAGCGGCAGAACCATAATGTTCGCGGGCTTAATATCGCGGTGAATAATGCCCATATCGTGGCTGTACTGCAGTGCACCCAACAGCTGATCGGCGTACGCCATAGCCTCACGCACCGGAAGATGCGCCCCCGACGACAGCACCTCACGCAAGGTGCGGCCGTTCACCAGCTCCATCACAATATATGGGATGCTCCCATCCTCTGCGCCGGGCTGGGCCCCCTCAAAACCATACTCTTGGGGTGTGGTCGGGGTGGGTGAGTAAGCACCAGTATCATACACCGCCACAATAGCGGGGTAGTTCAGTGACGCGACAGCCTCGGCCTCGCGCTTAAAACGTATACGGAACGTCTGATCTTGGGCCTGCTCCGGTCGAAGAATTTTCATCGCGACCTTACGGCCCAAACGGGTGTCCTCCGCCGAGTAGACAGTAGCCATCGCCCCGGTGCCAATAACATCAAGCACCTTATAGCGATCATCTACCATATCGGGAACCAACAGGTCCATACAATCTCCTGGTCTAGGGTCAGAAGTTAAACTCTTAGCTCATACATGCGCGACACGACATACTGGGCACCATTCACTACTCTGACGGCGTGGCAGCAGCAGCCGCGCTGGCGGAGGAGGTAGCGCTTGTGCTCGCGGGAGCGGAAGTAGGCTGCCTCGGTGGTGTACTTGCACTCGCGCTTGCGCTCGCACTCGTAGAGGTATTTGCTGATGGGGCTGCTCCTCCGGACCCCTGACCAGAAGAGGCATCAGCGATGTACACATCTACACTACTATGAAGGGGAACCTGAGTGCCAGGCAGCGGGGTAATGCGCAGCACCGTACCCGGGGCCGCCGTATCGGAATGCTCCGATATCTGATTCACATTAATGCCCAATTTCACGATCGCCGCAGAGGCGGTGTCCTTATCCTGGCCAATCAGCCCGGTGGGGATGGTCGCCGTCTTCGGGCCATTCGAGTACTTCACAATAATGCTTGTACCCTTCTCCACCGAACCTGACGGGGAGACCGACAGCACCGTGTCCTTCGCCTCGTTCGAGTCAACACCCTCAGGTTTAACCTGCAGACCCATCTGGGACAGCTCGTTCGTCACCTCCAGCAGGCTACGGCCCACGAACTCGGCAGGGTTCACTGTCACATTATTCTGCTTCTGCGTATCCGGGTTATTCGTAGCCGGGCTGCTCGAAGGCTCCTGCTCCGAGGGGGACGCCGAGGCGCTCACCGACGGGCTGCCGCTTGGGTCGTTCTTAGGGGAACCCTGCAGCGCAGTGGCAGCCCACAGGGCCAGGGCAACCACCAGCAGAATTACCACACCGATTACAACCCACTTAACGATGCCTGAACGCTTCTGCTCCGGCTCGTCCTCATCATCAACATGCTGCACCGGCTGTGCACCGGTGCCAGCGACCGGCGGGATGGGTGCGGTCGTCGGATTCGGCGAGAACCGCCCACCCGAACCGAACCGGGGCGCAGCCGCAGCAGTGATAGCCCCCGTAGCACCTGTAGCAGCGCTCTGCTGCACCTGAGTCTGGGTTTGCGTCGCCGTCGCAGCTGTCGCCGACTTCGGCATGAACTGTTTAAGTGCGGGCACGGCCTTCAACGCCGCACGCACATCGTTACGGCGGATAGCGTCAATCGCCGCCGCCAGTGCTGTAGCGCTCGCGGGACGCTCTGAGGGGTCCTTCGCCAGCAGGCACATAATCAGTGCCCGCGCCGTCGGTGAGACGCTGTCAGGAAGCGGCGGCGGGGTATCATTCACCTGCGCCAAAGCGATAGCGATCTGCGACTCGCCCGTAAACGGGCGGTGCCCCGCCAGCGCCTCGTACCCGATAATACCCAGCGAATACATATCGGATGAGGGAGTCGCGGTCTGCCCGGTCGCCTGCTCAGGGGCCAAGTACTGGGCGGTACCCATCACCTGACCCGTGGCTGTGAGCGGAACCTGGTTCGCCAGCCGGGCGATACCGAAGTCGGTTACCTTCACGCGGTCATCCGGGGTGATAATCAGGTTACCCGGCTTCACATCGCGGTGCACCAGGCCCTGCGCGTGTGCTGCCGCCAGCGCGCGCGCCGTCTGCGCAATAATGTTCAGGATACGATCCGCCGGGATAGTGCTATCACGCTCAATAATGTTCGATAGCGGCTCCCCGGGAACCAGCTCCATCACCAGGTACGCCGAGTTATCCTCCTCGCCGTAATCAAACACGTTCGCCACCCCCGGGTGGTTCAGCAGTGCGGTGTGGCGCGCCTCCGCGCGGAACCGCTCCAAGAACCCGGGGTCACCCGTGTACTCCTCTTTCAGGATTTTCACTGCGACGATGCGCCCAAGAACCTTATCGCGCGCCTTCCAGACCTCACCCATACCGCCTACAGCGATACGTTCAGTCAGGGTATAGCGACCGCCCAAGGTGACATCAGCCGAAGGCCTCACTTGTTCAACACCGCCTCAAAGAGTTGTTTACCTGCATTAGTCGAAAGCTTCGCGCCCGTGGACACATCAATATCCTCATAGACGACCGCAATAGCAATCTTGGGGTCATCCGCCGGGGCGAAACCGGTAAACCAGGAATTGTTCAACCCGGTCGTGCCAATCTCGGCGGTGCCGGTCTTACCCGCCACCTTCACGCCCGACACACCCGCACCGGACGCAATACCATTATCGACCGAGTTCACCATCCATTGTTTCACCTGATCGGCGACTTTTTGGGAAGTTGAGGTGCGCAATTTCTCGGGAGAGAACTCAGACAACGTGCTCAGGTTGCTGGTCTTCACCGAACGAACCAGATTAGGTTTCATCTGCACACCACCGTTCGCAATCGCCGCGGAAGTCATCGCCACCTGCAGCGGCGTGGTTTTCACGTCATACTGGCCCACCGACGCCTGAGCCAGCTGGCTCTTCGTCATATCGGAGGGGAAATCCGACTTGGTGACCTTCAACGGGATCGACAAATCCTGGCCGTACCCGAACTTTGAGGCGGTCTGAGAAATCTTCTCCTGCCCCAAATCGAGGGCGATATTCGCAAACGGAGTATTACACGACTGCGCTAACGCCCACTCAATCGTCGCCTGCGTGCGGGTGGCACACTGACCATTCACAAAGTTCGGCAGGGTCACATTGGTGCCCGGCAGCGGAAGCTGCGCCGGGTTATCAATCACGGACTTCTCGTCGTACTTCCCCGACTCCAGCGCGGCCACGGCATCAATAATTTTGAACGTCGAACCCGGCGAGTAGGTGTTACCCGCGATCGCACGGTTAAACAGCGGGGACTGCTGATCCTGGGTCAGCTTCGTGTAGTCGGCAATCACCGACTGCTCACTATGCGCAGCCAACTTATTCGGGTCATATGAAGGCGAGGATGCCATCGCCAGAATTTCCCCTGTTTTCGGGTTCATCGCCACAATAGAACCCTTCCTGCCCTGCAGCAGCTGGTAGGCGAGGGTCTGCAGCTTATCGTCCACAGTCAGCTCAACGCTGGCCCCGCGCGTGGAATTACCCGAGAACAGCTGCGCCACGCGATCATAGAACTGGCTGTCCGAGGTACCCGAAAGCTCCTTATCCAGAGCCGACTCAATACCCGTCGAACCGTACACCGACGAGAAGTAACCGGTAATACCAGCATACTTCTCAGGTTCGGAATATACGCGCTGATAGTTGTACTCGTCGTTAGATTTCACTGAGGAAGCAATCTCAGTTCCGTTCACCACGATCGAACCACGCTGCGAACCGTAGTTATCGTACAGGGCACGGGTGTTCCACTTGTGCTCCATGAGCATCTGCGCATCAAAGAACTGAATATAGCTCAGGGTGCCCATTAGCAAGATAAAGACGCACGCGGCAGACATCCACATGCGGCGAATCGCCCTATCCACGTTGGCTCCCTTCTGTTGATGCCGTAGAAATACGCGCCAGAACACTGGTCGCACCTTCAGGTTCGTAATCGTTACTGCCGTAGTCAATACCCCGTGGGGCATCAAAATCGACCACGCCGTGCGGGGCACGTGCCGAATGCGAAATCGCCAGCCACAGCGCCACAATAATCCAGTTCGCCACCAACGACGAGCCGCCGGCAGACATGAACGGGGTGGTCAGACCGGTCAGCGGGATCAGCCGAGTCACGCCGCCGACCACCACAAACAGCTGAAGCACCATGACGGTGGACAGCCCGGCCGCCAGCAGCTTCCCAAAACCGTCGCGGGTGCCCAGCGCGGCACGGTACCCGCGTGAGATCAGCACCAGGTACATCATGAGGATCGCGCCCAAACCCAGCAGGCCCAGCTCCTCACCGAGGGAGGTGATAATCATATCCGAGTTAGCGTACGGCACCAGGTAGGTGCGTCCCTGCCCCCAGCCGCGGCCAAACAGCCCGCCGTAGGAGAGCCCAAAGACACCCTGCAGAATCTGCCGAGAACCACCGTAGGCGCTGTTGTAAATATCGTTGTCGAAGGCGTGCACCCACGCGTAGATGCGGTCATGGACGTGCGAAATGGAGTGGTACGCCAAGAACCCACCAGCCACCACGCCAATACCACCGGTGACCAGCCACGAGGTTTTACCCGTTGAAAGATACAGCATCGCCATGAACAGGCCGAAGAACAGGATTGACGACCCAAGGTCATGCTGGAACACCAGCACCCCAATGCTCGCCAGCCACGCCAAAAACACCGGCACTAAATCCCTGAACCGGGGCAGCTGAATAGGCCCGATGCGCCGCCCCGCCACAAGAATCAAATCGCGGTGGGTCGAAAGGTACCCGGCGAAGAAAATCGCCAGGGTAATCTTCGCGACCTCACCCGGCTGGAAGGTGCGGCCCGCAATGGAGATCCAGATGCGCGCACCGTTAATCTCCTGACCAATAATCGGCAGCAGCGGCAGCACCAGCAGAATAAGGGACAGCGCCAACGAAATGTAGGTGACCTTACGCAGCACCCGGTGATCCCGCAGGAAGTAGATAACCACGGCGCAGGCGAGCATCGACAGGCCCGTCCAAAACAGCTGCGAGTCACCCACCGGGTACTTCAAATCCGAGTCGATACGGTAAATCATGGCCAAACCGACACCGTTGAGCACAATCACGATCGGTAAGATAAACGGGTCGGCGTACCGTGCCCGAAGCCCCAGCACCACATGCAGAATCAGCGCTCCCACGCCTAATACAACGGTGCCCATGAGCCAGGCGCTTGACGAGCTGCCAAATGCCTCTTCAGGGTTCCGCAGGTACAGCGCACCCGAGCTGATGCCCACCGCTAAAACCAGCAGCACAATCTCAATGAAACGGCGTGACTTCGGGGCGTTCGGGTCGCGTCGGGAGAAGAGGGAACTAGCCATGATGCGCACCCCCTTCACCAGTTACGGTACCCACGTCCCCTTCCGTGGTAGCGGCACCCTCGGTGCCGGGCATTAACGGAACCGTGGCGTTACCGGATTCCTCCGCGCTCGGGGTGGGAGTGGGGGTCACCGACGGGTTGTGGCTCTCGGAAGGCTTCGCACTCCCAGACGGGCTGGCTGAAGAAGAAGGCGAAGGCGAAGGACTCGGGTGCGCGTTCAGGTTTGCCTGCGTCTGCAGACGGTTCACCACCACGCGCGCCTCATCAATATTGTCGGCCGAAATCGTGTCTTTCAGCAGCGCACGGTTATGGTCCGAGAGGTCATTAACCGACACGTTACTTTCCTCAACCACATGCGAGAACCGGATAGGCCCAAGGGTCTGCGGAATACCGTTATAGATTGACACCTTGCCGTTGCTGTCGCTCACATAGTAGCGGCCGCTAATCCAGCGCATACCCGTCCACGCGGCAGCCGAGAGCACCCCAACCACCAGCAGCAGCACGAAAATGCGCAGCGGCCAGCGGCGTGGGCGGTGCTTAGCCGCATCCACGGTGAGCATGGCCTCAAGCTCCTCGGGAAGCTGTGCCGTCTCACCCTCAGTAGTCAGCGGCACCCGCTGCGCCAAGGTGGCGCGGTGCTCCAGGGTGCGGTCCACCACGGCCGGGATCATCCCGGTTTCTGTCGCCGAAGCGGCTGAACCCACCAGCTGGTGCGGGCGCTGCCCAAGCTGCCCACGCAGAATCTCAGCGGAGGTATGAATCACCTCAACTGCGCCGCGTTTGTGCAGTTCCTCCTCGTGCAGCAAAGACCCGGTTAAATCGCGTGCACGCCGGAACCGGCGGCGAATATGCGCCGAACCGGGGCTGTCGCCACCGGCGGGGTTCACCTCGGTGGGGTCTTCAGGAGGGATACGCATCGTATCCTCATCCCCGGTGGTATTGGGCACGGCCGGGGCAATAGAAGCCGGCAGGCTGGGCGCATCCGGCACGGCAGACTCGCCCACCGGCTCATCCTCAGGCAGCACGCTGCGGTCAATCACCTGGGCGACCACTACCGTCACGTTATCGGGCGCACCGCGCTCCAGGGTCATCTGGATGAGGACATCAGCAATCTGCTCCAAATCGTCGGTGGAGCGCAAAACCGCCTCAATATCGGAATCGGGAACAACCGAGTCCAGCCCATCAGAAGCCAACACCCAGCGCTCTCCTGGCACCGCATCAAGGGTCTGCAGCTCAAGCTCAGGTGAGGCGTCCACATCACCAAGCACACGCATAATGACGTTGCGGTGCGGGTGGTGCACAGCCTCCTGCGGGGTGATGCGCCCCTCATTCAGCAGGCGCTGCACAAACGTGTGGTCTGTCGAGATCTGCTCGAACTTCCCGTCCGGGCCCGGGCGCAAACGGTAGGCTCGGGAATCGCCAATATGCGCCAGCTCAATCTTGTCACCGTCAATGAGCAGGGCGGTGCAGGTGGTGCCCATCCCCGCCAGCCGCGAATCCTCATGCGCCAGATCGTTAATGATGCTGTTCGCGCTTTGAATCTCATCCGCCAGGTACACGCCCGCGGTGCCGTCAAAATCGGGGTGATCTAGCGGGGTCAGGTTAAGTACCGCTGTGGCGGACGCGACGTCACCGCCCACGTGCCCGCCCATGCCGTCGGCGACCACGGCAAGATACCGGCCCCCGTAGCCGGAATCATCATTTTTGCTGCGGCGCACACCCACATCGGAGCGTGCCGCGAAACGGAAGGCAATCTTCACCGACTACCCCCTCAACTGCATGGTGGTGCCACCCACCCTAAATTCGGTGCCCGGCTCAATGACGGTGGCACGGCTAAGGCGCTGGCCGTCCACATAGGTGCCGTTCGTTGAGCCAAGGTCTTCAAGGAACCAGCGGGAGCCCTGCGGGAACAGGCGCGCGTGGCGTCCCGAGGCGTAGTCATCCTGAAGCGAAACCTCAATATCGTTTGCGCGTCCAATCGTGATGGGCTCATCCCCCAGCTGCATCATGGCACCAGCCTGCGCGCCCTCAGTGATCACCAGCTGGGACGGGCGCGCTGGGGGAGTAGCCACCGGGGCCTGCTCAGCCGCCGGCAGGGCAGGGGAGGCGAACGCATCCACCGAGACTGTGCGGAAATTCTTCCCCAGCCCCAAGTCGCGGCGTGCTGCGGCCAACACCAGAAACACGAAGAACCACAGCAGCGCCAAAAACGCGAAGCGCAGGATAATGACGGTAAGCTCAGAGGCCACTAGAGAGCACCCCCGGCGGGCATCATACGGAAGAAGATGCTCGTATCGCCTAGTCGCAGGAGAGAACCGTCGTGCAAAGTTGCAGGGGTGCGCAGGGCGGTGCCGTTGAGCATCGTGCCATTAGTGGAGCCCAAATCGGTCACAATGTACGCCCCGCTCTGGTGCGAAATCTGCAGGTGGCGGCGGGAAATACTCTTACCATCCACACGAATATCAGCCACACTGCCGCGCCCAATAACTACCGGGAACGAGGTCAGCTCAATGGGCTGCCCATCAATCTCAAGATGCGGTACCAGCGGCTGCGGGGCAGGAGCGGGCGGAGCCTGCGGAGGCTGCTGCGCCGGGGCGGCCTGCGGCTTGGTGATGCGCGTCGGCAGCGACCGTGCACGCGGCGGGCGCACCGGGCTGTAGGAGGGCGCCCCGTGCGGGCTCGGCGGGCCATCATTGACCGGTGTCTGCACCGGCAGGGCACCCTGAGCGGGCGGGGTGGAAAAGTACTCAAACGTGGGCACCACCTGGAAATCACCGGGGTGAACCTCCGGTAAGGAATGGAAGGTGATGCGCACCGCCCCAATGAGCGAGTATCCCTGCGCTCGCGCGTGTGAAATGGCGAGGTCGCAGAGCTCAATAGCAAACGGGTTGCCCCACTCCCGTATCCTGTCAAAATCTGCGGGGGAGAAATTAACCGCATAAATATTGGGGGCCATCAGCATCTCGTTGGGATCGATGTAGGATTCATCGTCCATGACCGTGCGAATACGGTTTGCAATATCTGCTTTTTCGAAGGTGCCGAAGCCTTTGGAGAAGCCAACGGCCTGCCCAATGCCTTGTTCTAGCCGCTCAAGCCTGTCCATAAACTTCATTGCCGCCTCCTCCTAACGATCCGTGCCGATTGTACTGCCGTGAGCCCGCGCGGGCCCGCGAAAGGTACAGTCTAGCGATTTTAACTGTGCATATGCTGTGCGTGCGTTAGATACACACACCCAACGCTATTCTATGCGATAGGCGGTGATTAATGCAGAATCGGGGTTATTTTCGCGGTAAAACCGGGTTCTGAAGAGGCATTACGGTGAATTCTGGTGCACCATGCGTGGATGTTCCATACCGTTACACCCCGATAATAGGGCGTAAAAATCCGTCATGTGATGTGAATAAGGTTACTAAAATTGGATTGGACAGGGGGCCAAGGGGTGCGTATAGTTCTATATGTTGCCTGCAACCACAGGTTGTAAGACACTTGCGCGAGTGGCGGAATAGGCAGACGCGCACGGTTCAGGTCCGTGTGCCCGTGAGGGCGTGGGGGTTCAACTCCCCCCTCGCGCACCAACTAATCCCCGGTTCAGCTGAGCCGGGGATTTTTTATACCCGTCTTTCCCGTGTGTCTGCAGCACCCGGCGGGCCAAACATCAGCATAAACATCCAGCAAGACCGAACAGTGGTGTGCGCCCTGCGGCGTTTAGCATCCTATGGGGCGTCATTGCTGGGCGGCTGAGTATTCTGCGTATCGGGTGAGGGCCGCTGCGCAGCCTCCCGCTTCTCGTCGCGTGAACGTAAAATCCAGGCGATAGGACCAAGAAACGGTAGCGCCAAGGTGAACAGGAGCCACTTGAGCTTCTGCACCTCACTAAAGTACGGGCTGCGGTGAATCGTGAGCAGACAGTACAGCGCCAATGCGATACCCACGAGAAACACCGCAGTCCACAGTACATCAAGCACGCCGCTAGGCATGAGGGCCCTCCATATAATTGTTATGTAAGGATGATATAGGGGTGATGGTATTCGGCGTCTTCACCCTGAGACGTGACTATATGCCTTGTAGGTCTTAGGAATATGAGTTAAGGTCAAGTGCACGCCGGTAGCATATCTCATCAAGACGAGTATTCCATACTTGATTGTTTACCTGCCCCAGTGTGTAGTACGGTTCATTGGCTTGTACCAACTAACGGCTTCTATATGGGTGTCACTATTGGCCTGTGCATCTTCTAGAGCAGGGTTTATGTCGTTATCTCGTGAGGCAGAATATAGCATCAATATCCTCCCATTGAAGTGTCCCAGCTGTACTGTCCCGCACAGGCCGTTTCCAACCTACCGGGACAGTACATCTAGAGCGATGGAAGGGTGTTGCTGTCTGGGATCGGCGACCAGAGTAGGTAGGTCTCCAGTTCCTCGCTTGCGGAAAGCGCAGCGGTATAGTCCGGCGAGTTGTAGCAGATTATCCCGCGGGTAAGGTCCACATCCACCGCGATAAACCACTCGCCTTCTACCCAGCAACAGCTCGTTCCCGAGTCGGTCATGAAGGCCCCCTCCGTCGTTTCGCCCAAGCAACGACCTATAAAATACCGGTATCCCTCCGGTGAGCTACGGACGTGATCCTCTTCGTCAGGTACGGGGCCAGCTTGTCCGGGTGAATACATCAGGAAGTCGGCGTAACAGATCCCCGCATCTGGTAACCCGAAAATCTGTCGCAAGGACTGCCAGGTCCCGATATCAATCATCCCGAAATAGGGCTCTTCCACCCGGGACACCAGTTCACGCTGAGTACGTTTATCAGTGACATTGACGGTATCCCAAAAAATCTACGCCAATATGGAAATCGCGGCCCAATTCAACAGCAAGGTCGCGCCACAGCACCCGCTCGTTGTTGGGGCCATGAATCGGCAGGCACAACTGCAGGACGAACCGGAAATTTTTCTTCAACCAGCTGATATACGTGGTATCGTCCAGACTGTAAGGCAGTGTGGCTGGAATGGGGGGCTCACCAGGTTGGGAGAAATCCCAGACCGGCTCCCAGAGGATCTCGTCTTGTCCCATGAGCCCCTACTTTCCCTTGTTTTTCTTCGATACTATCGGCGGGAGGGGACAGCAGAGCTTGCCGAAAATTCCAGGATAGCGCAGTTCCGCTATCCTGATATCTGCTTCCTGATTAGATCCCTGTGTCTACTTTCCAGGGGTCGGGCTCGTTCCGGATCATCCAAATGCTTTTCGATTAGTCATAATTAGCACTTATAACAGAAAGATTATGGAACTCCAAAGAGATATACACCCACCAGCGAGATAACCATAATGACTCCCGTGGAAAAGAAACCAAGAAACACCGGCTTTACCCCCACGTGGAGGAGACTGCGGATATGGATACCCAACCCCAGCGCAAACATTGCGGCAGCTAACAAGATGGTCTGGGTAGACTGCATCGCTGATAAAAAGACCCCAGGTAAGAAATCCGCTGTACGCAGCAACACTGCGATAATGAAGCCCCCTACAAAGAGAGGAAGGATCGGAGGCTTCTTTCCCCCGGTTTCCATTCCCCGGTGCCGCATGAAATAGGAAACTCCGGCGATAATTGGCGCAAGGGTAATGACTCGAGCCAGCTTGACCGTGACAGCGACCGTCAAGGCTGCCCCACTTACGACACCGCCAGCAGCCACCACCTGAGCTACTTCGTGGATCGAAGCCCCAATCCACATGCCCACAGCCTCTTCGGGCAGGCCTAATATGCTGCCGAGGAACGGAATGAGCGGGATCATCACTGTGCCGAACAGGACAACCAGTGCTATGGCTGTGGCAACTTCCTCCTTCCTCGTTTTGAGCGCACCTTCCATAGCCGCCACAGCAGCTGCCCCGCAAATAGAAAAACCGGAGGCAATAAGAATTCGTTGGGCCAGGCTAATACCCATAAGCCTGCCCACCCAGAGGGTGATGAAAAATGTTCCCACCACAGACATCATGACAACAAAAAGAACTCCAAATCCCAAGTCGAGTATCGAGGACAAAGATAGTTGGAAGCCGAGGAGAACAATGCCCGTCCGCAGGAGCCTCTTGGCGGAAAAAGCCATGCCATCAGCAAGGGCAGCAGGCACCGGGGCCAAATTCCGCCATAAGACCCCTAAAAGAATGGCGATCAGTAGTGCGCTGACCCCGGGGAAGAAACGCGCACCCATCCAGGCCAGTACAGCGCCTATTAAGGCCACAATGATACCGGGTAGTATCTTGACGACTTTCTCCCCAACGGTTTGCAGCGGGGATAAATCGTTAGCGGTTTTTATATTAGGAGAGCGGGTATCTGTGTGGGTTCTGAGTAAAGGTTTCCGTTTCATGCCCTTCAGAGTAGCACCAAGTCAAACATATTAGTAGCCCTCACTTTGCCAATGCAGATAGACTCTTCTGATATGACTCCGAAAATGACTCACGTCGACAACTGGCTCAACTTGAGCATGCTTCGCTTGCTCAGCGGTGTTGCCGAGCATGGCAGCTTGAGCGCCTCCGCGCAAGCTGCCGGCGTTGCCCAATCGAATGCTTCCCGTTCAATAAAGACCTTGGAACGCCGTCTCGGTTACTCCCTTTTGTATCGCTCCCCCCGTGGTTCGACCCTGACGCAAGAAGGAAAACTGACTGTCGAATGGGCCCGGGAAGTACTCCAGGCAGTCGACCGCCTTACAATTGGCGCTGAAACCCTGGTTCACTCCGGCCACGAGGAGCTGACAATCGGAGCGAGCATGACCATCGCCGAACATCTTCTACCTGGCTGGATAGGAGCATTCCGAAAAAAGTACCCGGAGGTCACTACCAAACTGCGGGTCATGAATTCAGCGGACGTAATCGGATCAGTTGAGACAGGAGAGGTGTGCTTAGGCTTCGTGGAAACTCCTGTTCTGCCGGCATATCTAAATTCTGTCCCCGTATGGACAGATCAACTTTTTGCAGTAGTAGGGGTAGACCATCCATGGGCTCAACGGAAGCACTTACTGGAGTTGGAGGAGATAGCAGTAACCCCGTTGATCGAACGGGAAAAAGGGTCAGGAACCCGAGCATTTCTGGATGTACTAGTAGGGGCCGAGCGCCCTGAACCTCTCCTAGAGCTCAACAGTATCTCTGCGATCTGCCAGGCAGTCATTGAAGGCATTGGCCCTGCTATCCTCAGCAAGTTGGCGCTCGATAGCTACCTCCGGACGGGACAGCTAGTTCAGGTGCCCACCAGGGAAAAGGCCCTCGACCGGGTGCTGCATTCCGTGTGGAAAGAAAATGTCGATCTAACAGAATCTTCCAGAAGGTTTCTCGAGATTGCCGGAATGGCTTTGCGGGCCCAGTCCTCCACCACCTCTACTCCTTCGCCGCACCTCGATGTGATCTTGGGGTAAACAGTGTCTTTCAAATCTGACATAGATCTGGGCACTGTTCCTGCCAACAGCCAGGAAGGCCGAGAGACAAAACCGGAGCCCCCACCTCCTTACCAGCATTATTGCTCTAGCCCACCAAATCATGACCCCGAACACGACCGTCGTATACAATACCGCGATCCGCATTCCCACGTCCTCGACACGACTTATGAACTGGCGCAGGGTCGCCGCCAAGAATAGAAGTGCCTTTGGGGGGGTAGTCACGTTGGTCAGAAACTTCCGCATGTAGCCAACTTGCGCCCGTCACATACCGCAAGGTGTATACAGGCCAAAGCAGTCATGACGTCAACGCCTTGTTAGGGGGCTTCGCTGCTGGTTGCCGTCAAAAGGTTTAACGGTGTTTGGCTGAGGCCTATGTGTGGACTGGAATTCAGCATGAAGAAGCTTGCAAATTGTAACTACTAGTATGTACAGTTGTGGTTATGGACAGCAGGACTCGGCTTGTAGAGGCAACCCAGGATCTCCTGTGGGAACAAGGGTATTCAGCGACCAGCCCAAAAGATATCATGCGCCGATCAGGTGCTGGTCAGGGCAGCATGTACCATCACTTCACCAATAAGCAGGAACTGGCAGTAGAGGCGCTAGAACGCAGCGCCCAGTCCATGCGTCACGATGCCGAAAAGCTGCTTGCGGCAGATGGTAGTGCTTGCGAAATAGCAACAGCTTATCTGCGTCGACAGCGTGATGTTCTGAAGGGGTGCCGCATGGGAAGAATGACATTCGATGCCGATGTCTTGAACACCCCGGAACTTATTGAGCCTGTCACACGCACGTTTGTGTGGCTGATTGAAGCTCTCACAGTACTCTTTGAGCGGGGCAGAGACCACGGTGAGTTTGCCGCAGATATTGATGCCCGCAATCTGGCTTCACTGGTGGTAGCAACAGTGCAAGGAGGTTATGTGCTAGCACGTGCCACACGAGATACGGATGCCTTTGATGCGGCGGTTGAAGGGGCTGCTGCGCTCCTGCGCAAGGCTGAACTACCTCTGATTACCGAGGTGTCGGATCATTCTGAGTGAGTGACCGCATGACTCAAGGAGAAACGGGGAAAGACGTATGTATTCAATGCAGTACCGTGTCCAGCTTCCAGCGGACTACGACATGGAGATCATCAGGGACCGCGTCCGTCGCACTGGGCACTTGATGGATGGATATCCGGGACTGGAATTCAAGGCGTACCTTATCCAGGAGAAAGCCAAAGGAGCCATGGAGAACTGCTACGCACCGTTTTACGTCTGGAACGATGTGGAGGGAATGCGATCTTTCTGCTGGGGAGAACCCGGGTATTCATCAATTGTGCGCGATTTCGGCCGTCACCCCATCCAAGATTGGACAGTCCACAAACTTATCAAAGGAACTACACCTCTCACCCAAGCACGCAGCCTCAACATCCAAACCGTTACCCTGCCCGAGTTTGCCGCACCGTCTGAAATCATAGAACCCCTGGCTGCGGACTTCCTTAACGGACAGAACGCTAATACGCTCTGCCGCCTAGCCGCAGTCGACGTCACAACCTGGAAACTCATCCAGGTTGAGCTCAGCAGTGCCAACTCCGACCACACACAACCGAAAACCACCTCCTATGAGGTCCTCCACGTCTCGACCGCCGATATTGACTCCCGCTGATCAGGAAAACCGTGTTTGATGAGTATCTTAGACGGGATGGTTCGTTGTCACGGCAAGGTGAAATGGTCCAGGATAGACACACAATATGACCTATAGCTCTAAAGTCTTCACTATAGATATAAAAATCTCGCCAATCCCCAATAAGGGAGGGCGAGGAGCTGTAACCCAAGTTTGTCGATACACATCCATAAGAGCCAAATAAACGATTAACATCATATAAAAGGTGGCTGCCGCACGTTTCTGGAGCGAGATGATTATTTAAAACACCTCTCTAGAAACGTGCGGCAGATTGTAGCAATACCTAGATGCCTCAGTTCTGCACCATACCTAGCGGAACATTAAACACCCGTCTTTTGTGCCCGCTTAGCGGCAGCATCCGAGTCCCGCTTAGCCCAGAACTCGCGGGTGGTCACCTCATCCGTGCCGTCCCAGGCAGCCAAGTTTTTAATCTCGGGCATATCGGAGGCCATGAAAATAGGCTCCAGCCCGGCCTTACGCTGCGTCTCGTAATTCTTCAGAACCGCAACCACCTTCGGTGAAAGCCACAGCACCGCCACCAGGTTCACAATCACCATGCCCGCGTTCAGCATATCCGCCGTCGTCCACAGCAGGCTCAGCGATGCGATCGCGCCAAAGAACACAAACCCCAGCACCACCAGGCGGAACACCGTCAGTGCCCAACGCTTTTCGGTCACAAAGCGGATATTTGACTCGCCGTAATAGTAGTTGCCAATAACCGAGGAGAACGCGAAAAGGAAAATAGCGAAGGTTAAGAAGTGCGTGGCCCAACCACCCAACTGGGCGGCCAACGCATCCTGAGTCAGGCCCGCGCCGCGGGTCTTATCGCCATAGACAGGATTCGACAGAAGCACAATAAACGCGGTCACAGAGCAGACCAGCATCGTATCGAAATACACGCCCAGCGCCTGCACATAGCCCTGTTTGGCGGGGTGCGAGATAGTCGCGGTTGCGCCCGCGTTCGGGGCGGTACCCATACCGGCCTCGTTCGAGAGCAGGCCGCGTTTCATACCCCAAATAACGGCACCCATCGTACCGCCCACCACAAACTCACGCAGACCAAAAGCGCCCTCGAAAATCATGAGCAGAACGTTCGGAATTTCTCCAATATTCAGCCCCACCACCAGAAGGCCCAGAACCATGTACAGCACCGCCATGAACGGCACCAGAAACTCGGTCACCGAGGAGATCGCACGAATACCGCCGAAAATAATGGCCGCCGTCAGGCCTGTAATAATCACGCCTACCAGGATGCGGAACCCCATACCGTCCGTGCCTTCAATGCTGATATCGAACGAGTTCGCGCCCGCCTCAACAATCGCGTTGGTCTGCACCGCGCAGAACACAAAACTATAGGTCAGCACAATAAAGCCCACGAAAATCAGGCCCAGCCAGCGTGCGTTCAGCCCGCGCTGCATATAGTAGGCGGGGCCACCAATATAGGAGTCTTTACCGCGCTCTTTATACAGCTGACCCAGCAGGGATTCGGCGAAAGCGGATGCGCCGCCCACCGCCGCAATAAGCCACATCCAGAACACCGCGCCGGGGCCGCCCATTGCAATAGCGATCGCCACGCCCGCAATATTGCCGGTACCCACACGGGATGCCGCCGAAACCGTAAACGCACGGAATGAGGAAATGCTCTTACGGCCGTCAGCTTCGTGACCGGACGGGTCGGTGAGCACGCGCAGCATCTCGGGCAGAGAACGCCACTGCACCGCACGGGTGCGGATGGTCAGGAATAAACCAGCGGCAATCAGCGCCACAAAGAGAAAGTTCTCCCATACCCATTGCTGAATAGAGTCAACCACGCTGGTGGCGCCAGAGGTATAGGTGTTGACGTCTTGAATAAAATGTACGAATCCCTCCACGGGCGCTCCCATCGGGTTATTGAACACAGTAATCCCCCGGTACGAGGCGTCACTGCGGGGGAGGGGCGGGGCTTAAGCACCCGCATACGGAAAAAGATATTTTTCCGGAAGTTACAGGTAACTATTGTTGCGGTACAGTACCCGTGTGAGCAAGCTCAATAAGTGGTCTCAGGGAATTTGTAACGAATAATTAACGCACGCTGCAGCGTGTGCCACGCCCACCGAAAGCCCTCTCGGCTTAGCAGTAATTAGAAGCGGGGGAGAAGGCTCACTGGTAGCGCGTATCGTGCTTTAACGGTTTCACGAAGGGGAACGAAAGCACCCCGCGAATCTGGGTCTGCGCCATGAGCATGACCAGCCGGTCAATACCGATCCCCAGCCCGCCGGTAGGCGGCAGCCCCGTCTCCAGGGCGTACAGGAAATCCTCATCCATTTGCATGGCCTCGGGGTCTCCGGCGGCCGCTTTCAGTGACTGCGCTACCAGACGCTCACGCTGCACCAGCGCATCGGCTAATTCGGAGTAGGCGGTACCCATCTCCATACCGTTAATCACCAAATCCCAGCGCTCCACCAGCCCCAAAACACTGCGGTGCGCACCAGCTAAGGGGGAGGTCTCCACCGGGAAATCCGTGTAAAACGTAGGGAACACGGTTTTTGCTTCCACCAGTTCACCATACAGTTCCTCAATGACCGCCCCTGCACCCATATCGTCCCGTACGTGAATCTCATGCTCACGCGCCAGGGCCAGGAGTGTCTCAAAATCGGTGTCTAAGGTGATGGTGGTGCCCACCGCCGTCGAGAGCGCCTCACACACCGAAACCACCGGCCAAGCACCTGAAACATCGTCCAGCGTACGGTCTGTGCTGCCCTTTGCCCCCAACGGCAGCACGCACTGACCGTACACCGCCTGCGCCGTGTTTTTAATGATCCGCTCCGTTAGGTGGCGCATATCGGTGTAGTCGGCGTAGGGCCGGTATGCCTCAAGCACCGTGAACTCGGGGTTGTGCGTGTTATCTGCACCCTCGTTGCGGAAGTCACGGCCCAGCTCATACACGGCACCCATGCCGCCCACCACCAAGCGTTTGAGGTACAGCTCCGGGGCGATACGCAGTGTTAGATCCGCCCCGTAGGCGTTAATGAACGTTTTGAAGGGGCGGGCGCTGGCGCCACCGTGCACCGTGTTCAGGATTGGGGTCTCAACCTCGGTGAAACCCTCGGTATCCAGGGTGCGCCGGATGGACGTAATAATAGCCGAGCGCATCCGCAGGTTTTGCACCTGTTCAGGGTTAACCAGCAGATCGGTGGAGCGGCGGCGCAGGCGCGCCTCCGGGTCGGTGAATGAGTCGAACGGGATGGGATGCAGACACTTGGAGGCCATCCGCCAGTTACTGGCCAGCACCGAGACGGTGCCGTTACGTGAGGCTCCCATGCTGCCGGTGATGAGCAGAATATCTCCGGTATCGACGGTCTGGCTGAGAAGCCGCAGCGCCTGTGCACCCACAGCGGCGCGTTCAATAACCACCTGGAGGGTGCGGCCGTTCTCTATGAGGGTGAGGAAGACGACCCCGCCATGGTTACGAATAAACCGCACCCGACCCGACAGATTAAATTCCTCAACCGAAATATTTCCTGAATGTAATATATTGGTGAGCTCTTCCACCGAATAATCACACCGAACACCCAACGGATACGGCTCCATACCCGCGCTGCGTAATAGCTCAGCGTGCCGGATGCGGTGCCGTGTCTGCTCACTGCGGCGTGTTTGCACCCGCGGGGTGTCTGCCAGAGACCGGCGTTCAATCTCCCGCACCCGCTCACAATCAGCCTCGCCCAATAACATCACCTGGGATCGCTGCCTCCGTGCCGAAATCGAAATATCCGGCAGGAACCCCTCGGCCACACCCGCCGCAACCACCGTATTAATGAACGCCAGTGTCGGCTCAAACGCCATATACCGTCCCACCCACTCCGGGGCGAACTTCAGGTTAAACCGGTACAGGCGTTCCAGCTGCCAGAACCTGTCCAGGTACCCCAGTGAACGGGAGGCAAGCCTCTCCCACGGGCTGGCCCCAAACCGCTCGGCGTTATCGTACACGTGACGGAACATCGCAAAATTCAGGGAGACACGGGTGATGCCGTACTCGCCAGCCCGCTCCATCAGCCCGGCCACCATGAACTCGATAGTCCCGTTGGGGGCCTCAGGGGAGCGGCGCATGACATCCAGGGAAACCCCTGTGCGGCCCCACGGCACGAACGAGAGTAAACCCACCATCTGCCCGTCGGCGGCGTGCGCCGATACCAGCAGGCACCGGCCGTCGGCGGGGTCACCCAGGCGGTTTAGAGCCATTGAGAAACCGCGTTCCACCCTGCCGTGCCGCCACTGGTCGGCGTACTGCTGCATCTGCTTCAGTTCTTGGTCATTGAGGTCACGGTGGCGGCGGATGCGCAGGCTGTACCCCGCTTTCCGCACTCGCTGGCAGGCCTGCCGCACCTGCGTCAGCGACGTATTATTCAGACTGAACCTGTCGGTGGTGAGTACCGCTTCGTCGCCCATGCGGGTAATGCTCAGTCCTTCTTTGGCGAAGGCACGCGCACCCGCCTCGCTCACGCTAATAGCGGCCGGAACCCACCCGTAGGTGCGGGCGGCGCGCATCCACGCCCGGATTGCTGCGCCCCAGGAGGCCGGATCCCCCACCGGGTCGCTGGATGCCAGGCACACCGAGCCCACCATGCGGTATGTGATGGCGGCCCGATGATCTGGGGAGAACACGGTCTGCTTATCGCGGCGGGTGGCGAAGTATGAGAGGGAATCGTTTCCTCCGTACTCTTGGAGCAGCTCACGCAGCCGCACCTCGTGTTCAGCTGTCCAGGTGTTTGGCATACGGTACCCGCGCAGGATGAGGTACACAGCGATCGCCGAGAAAATCCCGTAGAACACCGAGGCGATAGTGCCCACGACTGCCGCAGCATGAGGCCCTTTAAGTTCGGGGACGATGTCAATCCCCAGACCGTGCAGTACCAGGTTTTGTGGGGTGACTCCGGGAAGGTGTCGCCCAAAGTACCAGGTGATGAGTGTGGTTGCGGTGAAACCGCCCACGAACACAAGGGCCGCCACGGCCCACGAGATACGCCCAATACGGGCTGGGAACGCTTTACGAATAGACCACAGGAAGGGGATGGCGATTAGCCCAATAACCACCGAAATCGTGTCTACCCACGAGATGAGGTACTGTTTGGGTCCCATGATCGGGTCGGGGAAGAACACCATCAGGGTGCTGTCGATACCCAGCACAATACCCGCTGCCTGAAAGAAAATCGCCAGGTACAGCCCCAGACGTTTGCGGGCGATCAGACCCCAGGTGATGACGAGCATTGTGACGGCACTGGCCAGTGAGTGGGTGGCGGGGATATTGAGGAGGCTCACCCCCAGCTCCCACCAGCGGAAGCCGCGCCCGCTGCGCAGGGGCGAGATAATCCAAGAGAACACTGTGATGATGGTCAGGAAAGAGTAGGCGCCAATGAGCCACCGGGCCGATACCTCGGCGTATCGTGAGGCTGTATCCGCCGCGTCGCGGCTTCGTTTCTGGCCTGTCATGAATCCCCCTTCGGGCTGTACTGCCTACCTATAACTCTATAAATCTTTTGGGCGTGTGCACCTTAAAAGTTACGGGTAATTTGCTTGTGATCGTGCTGAGAAAACGAAAATGACTTATAGATATAATAGAGCTAAATATATATACAGAAATACATCGTATACCTTATGTAAATATTTATACTTTATATAAAATTAAGCTTAAATATTAAAAACGCTCAAACACATTTAAAGCTTTTAGACAGAGAAGTCTTCCTAAGGAAAACACCATGATTATCGTGAAATGGCGAGTAGTGATCCTGCTGCTCGTGCCCACCATCCTGTGCTACGGGTGGATGATATTTATTCTGCCCAGGCTCATGCGCTCCAACGGGGTGCGCAAATACATTCTGCAAGCGGTGAGTCTTACCCTCACCTGCCTGCTGACCCTCACCAGTGTTGCCTCGTACCTGAACCTTCAAAACAAGTGGTACCCCACCCTGGAAAGCATCTTTGCCGACCCCAATGCTCCCATTACAGACAGCCACTACGGCGCGCCCCTGACCCCCGTCTCACAGCAGGTCTCTGAGCACACCCCGGAGCAAGAAAATGCGCGAGGCGCTGAATCCGTGAAGGAGGCACTGGCTCACGCCGAGCCGGGCAAACCCCTGGAAATCACGGTACCCGGGCGGGGCGGCACACCGGATATGAAAACTTTCATTTGGCTCCCCGAGGGGTACGCCTCCCACCCGGAACGCACCTACCCGGTTATTCTTGGGCTTTCGGGGTACCCTGGCTGGCCTTTAGGGTTTGAGCAGCTTGCCGCCAAGCTTAAACCTGGTGCTTCCCGCCCTATTGGTGATGTCATTCTTGTTGCCCCAGATATTTTCTATAACGGTATCGACACCGAGTGTGTGGACAGCACCAACCCCAAGGGGCCGCAGGTGGAAAGCACCATTGTTGAGTCCCTCATCCCGCTGCTTAAAACCACCCTGAGGGTCAGTACTGAGGCTGACGGGTGGCTCGCCTGGGGGTATAGCTCCGGTGGTTTCTGCGGGCCGATGCTCGCCATCAGGCACCCGGAACTTATTGGTGCTGCCGTCTCATTCGCTGGCTATTTTGCCCCGCAGTACCTTGAGGGTCAGCAGTGGCGCCCCGCAGAAGACACCGAATATGATTTGCTGCGCCTGCTGCGGGAGAAAAAGCCTCCGGTAAAAATCTGGTTTTTTACCGCCGAAGACGACCTGAGTATTCGGGACGAGGTGCCTGCATTCACGCAAGCCGTTCAGGCCCCCACCAGTGTGCAGCTTGCCACCGTCCCGGCGGGTGGGCACAGGTACGATGTGTGGTTCAGCCGTGAACCTGCCGCCCTCCAGTGGGCAGGCACCTACCTGGCGCCGTTTAAACCCTAAATACGCGCTTTCACCTCAACACGCCCACGTGAGTACAACACGTGCCCGCCCCCGCGCAGCTTTGCCTTAATGCCTCAACCGTACGGTGTGTATGGGGCAAAGGTGAAGTGAACGTTAAAAAATCTGCGTATGATTAGGCACAGGAAAGTACGTGCAACGGTACTGACCGCCAGGGTAGTACGCGTAGGGGAGGCAGCCGGTGAATATCTCAAACTGGGGTACGGTGCTTCTGTTTGGCGTGTTCACGGTGTTCTGTTACGGCGTTGTGATTGGGGTGCTGCCGCGCATGCGCGGCCCCGGTGTGCGTAAATACGCGGTGCAGGCTGTGGGGATGTTTTTAGCCGCCCTCTTGACCCTGCTGACGGTGGGCGCTTACCTGAACCTGCAAAACCGCTGGTACCCCACGCTTGAGAGTATTTTCGCGGATCCGCACGCCTCTGCCTCAACGAGCACGTACGGGTTTTTCCCCGGTAACCCTTCGCATGCGCCCACGATCGAGCTCAGCGGTGAACAGAAGGATGCGTACACTAACCCGGCGCTGCGTGCAGCATTTGAGGAGCGCCGCGCCAGCGGGGGCAACGGTCCGCTGCAGCTGTATATTCCCGATAGTGCCGGGCGGAGTATCCGCACGCTGGTGTGGCTTCCTGCTAGTTACCTGGATTCGCCGGAGCGCGTGTACCCGGTGGTGTTGGCGTTCCCGGGGTACCCGGGCATGCCGGATGTGTACGAGAATTTTGTTCCGGCCCTTGATCGGGCGGTCGCTAATGGCACTGTGGGAGAGACGATCCTCGTTGTCCCAGATGTGTTCTATGCGGGGGTAGACACCGAATGTGTGGATGGGGACCCCAATACCAGCCCCACCCCGCACACGGAGAGTTTTCTGACTGATTCACTTATCCCGTTTATGAAGAGGAACCTGCGGGTGCCTACTACCGCCGACGGGTGGGCCACCTGGGGGTATAGCGCGGGCGGCTATTGCGCATTAATGCTGCCGGTGCGTCACCCCGATCTGGTGGGGGCGGGAGTCTCGTTCGCCGGGTATTTTAAGCCTCGGTATGAGCCGGGGCAGCAGTGGCGCAGCGAGGACGATAGCGAATACGATCTGGCGCGCATCCTGCGTGAGAAACGACCTGCCGTGAGGCTGTGGTACTTTACTGCCGCCGACGATACGACGGTTACCGCTGAGCTTGCGGATGCGACGCGCGGTATTAGTCAGCCCAGTATGCTCAATGTGGTGACCATACCGGCTGGCGGGCACAGATTTGATGTGTGGCACCCGAATGATTGGCGTGCCCTGGCCTGGTTGGGAAAATATCAGTGGTTTAAATCCGGTGGGATGCGTTAGCGGCTTCAGACCCTGCCGGGTGCCCCTTATGAAACGCCAGGTGCCGCCTTACCGTACATACGGTAGGCGGCACCTGGTACAGGGCTGCACTGCGCGGGCGGCTAGTCGCCTTTTCCTTCGAAGACGTCGGGAATACCGTCGTGGTTTTCGTCCAGTTCTTCTTTTTCAGCGACTGCCTTGTAGTGCTTATTACGGCGTGAGAGGATGATCGCGCCCAGGATGGCGGCGGTAATGGAGCCGAAGAGAATAGCGATTTTGGCGTCTTCGGTGTGCGGGGAGCCGTGCGGGAATGACAGCTCAGCCACCAGCAGCGAGACGGTGAAACCGATACCGCCGGTGACCGCCAGACCAATGATGTCGATCCATTTCACGTCCGGGTCGAGGTTGGCGTGTTTGAACCGGGTGACCAGCCAGGTGGTGCCTGTGATACCCAGGGTCTTACCAACCACGAGCGCGAAGATAATGCCGATTGCTACCGGGTCGGAGAGGGCCCGGCCCAGCCCGTCGAAACCGCCCAGGGCTACACCCGCGCTGAAAAAGGCGAAAACGGGCACGCAGATACTGGTGGAAATGGGTCGGAACCGGTGTTCGAAGACCTCCGCGAGGCCGGAGTCAGCACCAGCGGCTTCGGTGCGTTTATTGAATTTCACGGGTACGCAGAAGCCCAGCACCACGCCCGAGATGGTGGCGTGAATACCTGATTCGAGGAAGAGCGCCCAGGTGATGAACCCCAACGGCAGCAGAATAATCCAGGCTGCGGCGGGTTTGAGATGGAACATTTTCTCGCCCTTATAGGCGATGAGCGCGAATAGCCCGATGGGAATAACCGCCGCCAGCAGGTATTCGCCGTGGAAGTTATTGGTGTAGAAGATGGCGATAATGCAGATGGCGATCAGGTCGTCGACCACTGCGAGGGTGAGCAGGAAGACGCGCATCGCCGAGGGCAGGTGGGTGCCCACACCCGCGAGTACAGCCACCGCGAACGCAATGTCGGTGGCGGTGGGGATAGCCCAGCCGTGCACCGCTGTTTCGCTGGCGTGGTTGACAATGAAGTAGAGGATGGCGGGGGTGATGACGCCGCCGCACGCCGCAGCAATGGGGATGATCGCGGTGCCAGGGGATTTGAGATCGCCAATGACGAATTCTTTTTTGAGCTCAAGGCCGGTGAGGAAGAAGAAGACAACCAGTAACCCGTCGGCCGCCCAGGTGCCAACACTCATGTGAAGGTGGTGGAATCCGGGGATTTCCGGGCCGATTTGTGCATCCCGCACCCCGAAGTATGCGGCTGCTAAGGGGGTGTTGGCAAAAATAATGGCGAGGACGGTCGCTATGAGAAGGATGGAGCCGCCCACCGATTCTGTGCGTAGAATATCGGCAATACGCACCGATTCGCGGTAAGAACCTCGCCCGAAAGCCGTATTGTTGGGTTGTACGTCACTCTTCTGACTCATGTTCTCCTCAGGGGTTTTGTGCGGCGTTCCTTATACCAGTGTAACGTCTTTCCACAGCAAAAACTTATTTTATTCCAGTATATGAATTTTTATAAATAAATAGACAGCTTTGAATATTTCCCTGTATATGGTGATATAAACCCACAAAAATAAAGCATAAAATGCAGATAACTTACTCTTAAAAATATTCCCCACCGCCGGTATAAAGGCGATGGGGAACGCGAAAATATGCGCTATATGGTTTTAGGAACCAGCAACTGCGGGGGCTGAATCGTCCTCACCGTGGTTTTCATCCAGTTCACGGGCAACGTAGTTCTCAATATCAAACAGGTTGCCGTTTGCGCGCTTAACAATGGTCACCAGGGTCTCCATGGAGGCGACCTCTTCAACCTGTTCCTTCAAGAACCACAGCATGAACTGTTCGCCCAGCGGGTAGGTTTCGGCGCGGGCGGCAGCGAAAATTGCCTCAATCTGGGTGGTGACTTTCTTCTCCTGCGCCAGCGACATATCAACGATTTCCTGAACATCGGCAAAATCGTTCTGTACTGCCGGAATCGCCGGGATCTGAACCTTGTGACCGCGGTCGAGCTGGTACTGGACCATCATTAGGGCGTGGTCGCGTTCCTCCAGCGACTGGCGGTAGAAGTAACGGGCCAGCTGCGGCAGATCCTCGCCGTCAAGCCAAATAGCCATTGCAAGGTACTGGTGGGATGCGGCAAACTCGTGGCCGATCTGCTCGGTCAGCAGTTCATAGAAAGACTTGGTCATCATACTCTCCTGGGGTGTGGTTTATGGGCCCAAAAAGTGGGCGTGACTCAACCTGACCAGTCCATAGTATGTGCCGATTCGGTGTGTGTATACGCAGAACAGGCTAATCTCGACCAAGAATTAGGCCCTCCTGCGGCGTGTACTAACCGAGCACAACCTATGTTGAGGGTGCGCGAGCTGCGGGGCTGCCGGTACGCCGCAATACGGGCCTACTCTGGGTACGAACCGCGGCGAAGACTATCGATTGATATAAGCTTCGAAGGAGTGTCCCCCAGTACGCTGGTGCCAATATTGGCAAGGTCGTACACCTGCTGTTCATTGAGATGGTCAAAGATTTGTCGGCGAACTTCAGCCACATGGCCGGGAGCCACCTGCTGAATCCTTTCAAGCCCTGCCGGGAGCAGATGGCAGATGCTTACACGACGGTCTTCGCGGCTAATGGAGCGTTCAACGAGGGAATCTTTCTCAAGGCGCGCCACCACACGAGACAGGCGCGCAGGAAGAGTGTTTGTGGTCAGTGCCAACTCTGTCATGGTTAGGCTGAGCTCGGGTGACTCGGAGAGCATGGCAAGCACCATGTACTCAACATAGCTTAGGTCGGCTTCACGCTGTAATTGATTTTCTAGCCTGCGAGTGAGGTTAAAAATAATAGAGCTTATAAATAGCCACGCCTCCCGTTCTTCGGGAGTAAGCCACCGGGGTTCTTCGGCGTGCGGTGAGTCAGACACAGGATGCTCCTTCCGGGTCCGTCGTCTTAGTGAGCTGTATGTTGTCGTAGTAGTAATCGAGATATAAGGTTGTATTAATTCCCCATTGTATATGTATCATCTCTCATATTCCGGTAACGGCACCAGTAAATGCGGCGCATTCACAAGTTTTGGTTTACCTAAAGTGTGCGCGCGGATATGTAATAGGTTCCAGCTTATAGTAAACGTTTCCTTATTATTCACCGCTGAAAAATAGGGGGCGAGTATTTTTGGATGTTTACTTCCCGAATCGATAAAAAATTGGTATTTAAGAAGCCGAGCTGTACTTGAAGGTTTTAGAGTGATGAAGGTCAAAAATACGGATTTTTTGGGGTTTAGGTCACTTAAAGCAACGCTTGAGGGGTGATTTTTCGCCCCTAGTCGAGAGCGTGCTGTCTAGGAGTGCTACCCTCAAGCTGAGGAAGAACCACGTAATATCAAGGTAAAATGGGGTATAAAAAAATTGGTACGCTTTTTTCAACTCTGCTTCAGGGGAAGATAACAAAACGATTACAAATTTTTCTGAAAAAGTACCATTTTGGGTTTGCAACCGGCCCAAGACCGTGTACACTGGTATACGTAACGGGGTCGAAAGAAGCCCGCGGGGCGAGACCGGAAGCTCAAACCGAATGGGTTCGACTCTCTATTTATCGGTGATTGTCGTCAGTGTGCGGGTAACCCGCATTTCTACTGACGGATGTGCGGTGCGGATGCAGTTCGTGGTTGGGCTGCATTCCGCGCCGTATCTTTTTAACCAGCCCCTTCTGAGGCACTCTCAACCACTCGCTCTGAACAACCTCTAGAGATTTCCTATTGGTACCCCTGTGTGCCCTGTCAGGCGTTATCACTTCTAATCACGGAGCAAACTTGTGGGTACACCCACTAGGCAATGCAGGAATTACCCTGCCAATCCCTGCAAATACAGGCCATAGAGGCTATTGGGTGGTCTGACCAGGCTGTAGCGTCCGTCATTCTATGAACTATCAGTAATACAGCATCTAAATCTCTCTTCTGCTCGGTGCATCCCTGCAAACACGCGGAACAGGCCCATATTTTCATGTCGCACCCGGGCAATAACCACCCGCATGAGGTGCTGAGAGTGATTGGCCGCGTAGCGATGAGATAAAGGTCGCCGCATCTAAAAAGTCTTTAAGTGTTCAGAAAATGACAAAAGCACATGCGTGTATGGGGTGAATGTGAAGGATTCGGCGATGCCTGGTTTGGGGATGCAAAAATATGTGCACGCGTGGGGCGAATCCAGAAGCAGAAAGTGTCAAAAGCAGTGTAGCGGGGGAGAGGTGCCTTCTGGCGCGTGGGGTATACCGGGACATTTGCGGGGGTGCGTGTGTTTAATATTGCCGCCGAAGACGCGCCAACAACATGCGGTTATTTCACTCCGCCACTGGCGTATCCACAGGTGTTATCCACAACGTGGAAAACTTACAGGTGTGTTATTCATAGGATCTTAATAACGTGCGGTGTGATAACGAGATGGCATAAAAACCCTTGAAATACCGGGGGATTTCCATCAGATGGACGCGGCTCATCTCACCATCCAAAATATACAGGTGGGTTCAGCGGATGCATCCCTTCCACAACACGCCCGTTATACACACCTGTGGAAAAGTCTGTGCACAATATCCACCGTTCACCCTCTGCGCCGTGCATAATATTCACCGCATGTATTACCTCCCGCCGTTTGCCCCGCCCCCTGAAGAAAACTCGCAGCAGAAAGACGAAACCGGCCAAAAGTTCTTCCTGCTGGACGTAATATACTGCCCGCATATTAAGCGTTGAGATGCTATAAAACGGCCCCTTCGCACCCTCCGCAGCGAGTATCCACAGACTTTATCCACAGCGTGGATAACTTACATACCTGTTATTTGCGGCTCTGAACCCCGCAAAAATCCGGCAAATATCCCGAAATCGTGATGAATTTGAAATAAAATCCACGGGTTTATCCACCCCTGTGGAAAACTTTCTCCACCCTATGCACAGCATCCCCGCACAATGCCCAGAACCCACTGAACTCGCAGGCAAACGCTGGTACCCTTGTAACGACGCCATCTTCTGAATGAAAGGGCATACACTATGGCTGAAAAGTACACTCTCCCCGAACTCCCCTACGACTACGCGGCGCTCGAACCCCACATCTCCGCAAAGATCATGGAGCTGCACCACGATAAGCACCACGCAGCCTATGTTGCAGGCGCAAACGCAGCCCTAGAGCAGCTTGCCGAAGCACGCGAGAACGGCGCATTCGGCAACGTCTCCAAGCTGTCCAAGGATCTTGCCTTCAACCTGGGTGGTCACACCAACCACTCCATCTTCTGGAAGAACCTTTCCCCCGAGGGCGGCGACAAGCCCACCGGCGAGCTCGCAGCGGCTATCGACGAGTTCTTCGGCTCCTTCGACAAGTTCCGTGAGCACTTCACCAACGTTGCCCTCACCATTCAGGGCTCCGGCTGGGCAATTCTTGCCTGGGACACCGTGGGCAAGCGTCTCATCATTGAGCAGCTGTACGACCAGCAGGGCAACATCTCGGTTGCACTGATTCCCGTTCTGCAGCTCGATATGTGGGAGCACGCCTTCTACCTGGACTACCAGAACGTGAAGGGCGACTACGTGAAGGCATTCTGGAACATCGTGAACTGGGCAGATGTTGCTGAGCGCTTCGCCCGCGCAGTGTCGCAGACCAAGGGTCTGGTGCTTCCCGAGTAGTCTTCAAAGATTAACGATGCGCTCGCACTCAGGGCGTATCTTTTACGGGCGGGTGCCCGGTGCCTTTTCTAACGAAGGTGCCGGGCACTTGTTTTATCTGCGATTGACTGCGAGTTACATGTTGTAACTCCGAGAGTGACAATGTGGACGTCTGACTGGGCTGAAAGTTACAAATCTGGTGGTTTTGGGTGACAAAATGTAACTTTCAGACGGGTTTTTTGTCACTTTGGCATGAAAAACGCGAGTGAACGTGACAAAAATGTAACTCTCGATGGCAATTGTGTAACTTTCACCGGGGAGTCAAACGGGTCCCCTTTGAATTTTGTGGACTTCCGAAGGGGCACACATACTCGCGGGATGCTCTCGAAAGCGTAAAAGCGGGAGCGGGTAAAACTGGGATGAACCGATGTTCGCTAGGCCGCGCCGAGTTCTTGGGCGAGAAGCGCCATTTTGCGGCCGCGGCCCCAACGGTAATCCCCGATCACGCCGCTCTCACGAATCACTCGGTGGCAGGGAATAATCATGGCAACCGGATTGTGCCCCACAGCGGTTCCCACGGCACGGGCGGCACGTGGGCGACCAATACTCTCAGCTACAGACCCATAACTTCGTACGGCACCCTGCGGAATATTCAAAAGTGCACGCCACACCTGTACCTGAAACGGCGTACCCTTCAAATGCAGGGCGATGCGCTCCCCGCCTCCACCGAAAATACTTAACGCCTGCTCGTGAAAAGGATGCTCGCCCTCATGCAGCTGCGCATTCGGGTATTCGGCGCGCAGGTTCGTAAGAGCCGCATCCGGGTTATCGGCGAAGGCCATATGACATATGCCTTTATCCGTTGCGGCGATCAGCACCGTGCCGAAAGGGGACGCTGCGTAACGCCAGACGATGCGCAGGTTCGCCCCGCCGTTCTTATACTCGCCGGGGGTCCTCAATGGTGACGAACGCATCGTGCAAGCGCCCCGTGCCGCTGAACCCGCTCGACCAGGCCGCATCGAGCGTGCTCTGCTGCCCAGCGAGCGCCGCCTTCGCCCGCTCAAGGCTGATATGCTGCAGCATTTTCTTGGGGCTCACCCCGCCCACTGCTGGAACTGCCGCTGCAGATATTCGGGGCTCACATGAACCGCCTGGGATACCTGCGCGAGCGTGGGCTGATCTGCGGCGTGGTCATACAGGTACTCGATAGCGGCGGCTATGCGCCCGAACTGGACGGTCTGCTCAATCGGGTCTGTGCTTGCTGCGGAACGGTCTGTGATGCTCAAAGATTCTCCTAGTTCAAGGTCTTAACACTAGAGAATACGGATGTTTCGGGCGGAAAACGACCCGATTCTTGACCTTGTGCGCATTGGGTGTAGAAGTGATTGTAGAGTTTAGGTGATGAATTAGAGAGACAAATGCGAGGATATTAGGATACGCTCAAAGGGCTGCTGACAGTTAACGCCAAAAATCCCTGAATTTTAGGAGAGCCATAATGGAGAATTCTTTTACTCTTGACCGACAGACCCTACGCGATATGCGTGACGTTCTTGATGCGATACGGCGTGAACATGGAGGTTCCATTAACGCTTCTATGACTTTACAGGGAATATCAGATTCGCAGGTAGAGATGCATCTTACGGATACTGACTATATAGATACCCGTGTTAATTTCGAGGTATCTTTTGAGGCTATGCACTTTGCTGTCATGTGTGTTCCGGCTGAGAACTTTGCAGAGGATTTAGGGCCGTATATGATGCGCAGCAGTTCTCAGTTCACCTTCACCTGGGAGGACTATGGCTACGGACCAGAGATTAACGGTATACCACTGTCTGTGGGGCATGCTGGAGGTCTAGACGACATGCAAGACTGTACGGAGTGGTATTTTCCTGAAACACGGTGGATACCGCTGGGGACCATTACTGGTGATGACTACCTGCGTATTGTCGCCCAAGATGCTCCGGCGAAAACGTATAAAGAAGGTACCCTACAGTACGGTGTAGTACATTTTCTTGATGTGTATTTTACGGTGAAAGATGTATTTAGTTTTCTTGAAAATACCCTAGGACTGACACTTCCTGCTGATTCGCACATTATCCAAGATGCATTGAAGGCAGAGTGGAAATTCCCGGTAACCATATTTGAAACAGTGTTTGTACTAGCAGATACCACCAAAGCTAATAATATTCAGGTGAGCGTTAGTGCTCCTGCCCCTGGGGAGCTTGTCCTGAAATTTGAGGGCGAGAACTTTACTCATGGGACACGCGCAGTATCTATTTCGGAGGCTGACGAAGAAGAGGGTTATAGTATAGATTTTCTTACTGAAATCAATAACGTATTCAGCGACCCCCACGGTGAGTAACAGTTCGCAGCTGTTGAGGGATGTCGTCCCTTGTGTGCGAGGAAATAAATACCGTTCCGAAGCTGGCGAGGCGTCAGCTATGTAATTCCGGGAACGGTAAGTTGCAGCGGGAGCGGGGAACACGCTTCCGCAGCAAATTACCGCTCCCGTTTCGGTAGGGTTGGCTGAAGTGGCCGAGTAATTACCCCGTCTGTGAGGCGAAAAGCCGGGCAAAATAGGAGTCGCGCGCCATTAGTTCGGTGTAAGTGCCGGATTCGACGATTGCGCCCGCATCCATCACATAAATACGGTCGGCATGACGCAGCGTCCAGGCGCGATGTGAGACCAGAATCGTCATGTGTCCCGCCGCAATCTCGCGCAGAGAAGCGAAAATTTCCTCCTCCGTTTCGGCGTCGATAGCGCTGGTGGGTTCATCCAGAATCCACAGGTCGGCATCCCGCAGAATCAGACGTGCCAGCGCGAGCCGCTGCCATTGCCCACCCGATAGCCCAACGCCGCCCCATTGTTCACCAAGTTGTGTGTCTAAACCAGCAGGCAGAGCCCGCACGAACTCGGCGGCGCGGGCTTTGTCGAGCGCATCCCATAGCTGCTCGTCGGTTGCGGAGCGCCCGGAAATCCCCATGAGGAGGTTCTGTCGAACCGTCAGCTCGTAGCGTCCAAAATCTTGGGTGAGAATAGTTGCCAGCCGGTGCCGTTCGGCGGAATCGAGAGTATCCACCGGGATGTTGTCGAAAAGAACACGCCCCTCGTGAGCGGCGAGCATGCCCAGAATCCCATGTACTAGCGTGGTCTTGCCCGCGCCGTTTGCCCCCACGAGCGCAATTGTTTGGCCGCGCTCAATCTCGAAGGATACCCCGCGCACCGCGGATTTTTCAGCGTTGGGGTAGGTGATGGAAAGGTTCTCGATGCGCACGCGGCTAAGCGGCGCATCAAGAGTGGCGACCACCTTGCGGGACGGGTTTTCGGAGCCTTCCAGAAACTCTCGATACCGTGTAATTCCGTTAGCCCCGGCGCCGAGCGAGCTCATATCGTGACTCGCTGCAGTCAGCGACATCATGGCGGAAAGCGCGCCCACTATCGCACCAGAGATGATACCCGCGCTCGCCCCGGAGGACACCAGAAAACCTAGCGCACCCACCAGGAAGACTGCGCACATTACCCCCGATATTACCTGCAAACACAGGGCATATGCGGTAAGTTTCACCTCTTCGTCAGCGGCCAGGCCGCGTTGCCGGTTAGCCCGTGCCGCAAAGAACCAGCCTGCTTTCAGGGTCGAAAGTTCTTCAGCGGTATTCGGGTAGGCTATCTGGTTGGTAGCGTACCAGGCCCGGTGATTATGCGCATAAATGGTATCCCAGGCCTGCTCGTTGTGCCGTGTGTACAGTCCCGCTACGAACGCCACCGGAATCAGGCAGAGTAGAAGGCATACCGCTGCCGCAGAGCTGACGCGAGCCACCATGACGCAGAGCGAACCCACCATAAGAAACGTGAAGAGAAGTACTCCGGTGCTGGTTACTTGGGTGTGCAGGTGACCGTTGGCGACCGCATCCTGGGCGGCACGCGAGCGCTGCGAAAATGAGCCGCGCGAAATCTGCTCGGGGGTGAGGGAGGCGAGCCTGCGGGCGATCGCCCGGATACCTGTTTGCGCCATACCCGCCCGCAGCGACATATCCAGCGAATTAGACACCTGTTGCAGGGCAAGGTTACCCGCCAGCACGCCCCCGGTTACGCCCGCCCACGTGAGTGCAGTGTGCGTATCCCCGGCGCTGAGCGAGTCGGTGATTGCGGCTATGAGGAGCATCTGCGCGCTGGGCAGAAACGAGAGCACTGTGAGAAGGGCGAACGAGCTGAGTACAAGAATAGGATGCGCCCGCAGCGCATACCGCAGGGCCCAGAGAGTTTGTCTAATCGTTCTTAACACGATGGTGTTCCTTCTTTCGTGAACCCGGTGTCGTCTGCGGATTCGGCGCCGTCAGCAACCGGCAAGTTCGACGGCGTGTGTTTCGGCGCATCCTCTATCTGTGAGGCGAAAATTTCGGCGAACCGCCCGCCCGCGTCTAATAGTTCGGCGTAGGTTCCCGATTCGACGATGGTTCCGTGATCCACCACATGAATGACGTCCGCGTGTTTGAGGGTCCAGGCTCGATGTGAGACCAGAATCGTCATGTGATCCGCAGCTACTTTGCGTAGGGTAGCGAAAATCTGCTCTTCGGCGTGGGCATCAATAGCGCTGGTGGGTTCGTCCAGAATCCATAGGGCAGTGTTACGCAGGATCAGACGCGCCAATGCTAAACGCTGCCATTGCCCGCCTGATAGCCCGACCCCGCCCCACTGTTCACCCAGTTGAGTGTCTAAACCGGCAGGCAGTGCCCGCACGAACTCGGCGGCACGGGCTTTGCTGAGCGCATCCCAAAGACGCTGATCGTTTGGCGGTTCCTGGCCCTGCGCGTGAGTGCCCAACAGCAGGTTTTCCCGCACGGTCAGCTCGTACCGCCCGTAGTCCTGACTGAGCAGGGTGGTGTGCTTAAAAACCTGTTGCATGCTTAGCGGCTCGGTTGGAGCATCGCCGAAGAGCACGCTGCCTGAGGTGGTGGGAGTCAGCCCAAGGATTCCGCGCACCAGCGTAGTTTTCCCCGCGCCACTGGCACCGACCAAAGCCACCATCTGCCCGCGTTTTATATGCAGGTTCACGTGGTGCAGGGTTGGTGCATCCGCCCCGGGATAGGTGACGCTTAGGTTGCGTACAGTGAGTTCGCGCGGAGAATCACTGGTTGCGGGCGGATTATGATGCGTTGTCTCTGAAGCAAGCACGTAGCGCGGATTATCCACAAACGCGCGGTACTGAGCAATCGACATCGCCCCGTTCGAGACCTGCCCGAAGGCGTAGCCAACATCCTGCGTGGCCGCAATACAGGTGAGCGTTCCCACCAGCGCACCGGCAATCTCGCCCGCGCCCGCCCCGGAGCTAATCAGGCAGTAGAGCGCACCCATCAGCAGCACCGAGCAGATGAGCCCGGCGAACCCCACCACGATGCCGCGCACCGCCTCCAGATTGTATTCTCGCCCTGTGGCACGATCTCGTGCCCGCGCCACACCGTCGGCGAAGAAACCACCGGCCTCCAGGGTCGCGATCTCCCGAGCTGTACTGGGGTGGGTGAGCGCATCCAGAAAATATGCCTCTTCACGGCGGTCCTCATAAACCTGCCCGTAGATGCGGTAGTCACGCTTCGCCAGCAGAACCATCGCGGCGGACAGCGGAACCATGCACCCCGCCACAAAGAACGCAGCCGGAAGGCTCGTGCCTGCAATTGTTGCGCACAGCAGCAGAACCATCGCCACGGCAGCACAGAGAGTCACCACGGAATTTGCCTGCGTGGGGATCTCCTGCTTCGTAAGAGATTCACGGGCTGCACGAAGATGCTTCTGCATCTCGGGTTCACTCATCACCTCGGGATTCACCCGCGCCAGGGTGGTATTGAGTTTCTGATGCGCGGCGGCATTCACGCGCGCCTTCGTCATGGTGAAAAGCGACATGCTCGCCCGCTGCACCAGAAGATACGCCGCCACGAGGACACCGATTACCGCGGCCCACGTGAGTGATGCTGCAGTATCGCCAGAAGCCACCGAACCCACCGCAGCATTCACCAGCACCACCTGAGCGCTCGGCATGAACGTGAGAAGCAGGGTCGTACAAACCGCGGCAAGGAATGGAACGGACGCCGTGTGAAGGGTTATACGGAATGCCCACGGAATAGAACGAAGAATGTTTAGCACGACCCCTCCCCGAGGGTTTTTGCCGAAAGGCTGAGTGTGCGGTCGATGCGGATGCGCTCGCAAAAATCCTCATCGTGGCTAACGATGATCAGCGCGCCGGTATAAGCGTCGAGCGCCTGCACCAGCCAATCCACCGACGAAATATCCAGGTTATTCGTGGGCTCATCCAACAGAAGAAGCTGCGGCACCGGGTCGGTGAGCAGAACCGTCGCCAGCGCGGCACGAAAACGTTCGCCCCCGGAAAGCTCACCAATACGCTGATGCACGCTCTCGCGCCTGAACAACAGCCGCGCCAGTTGGTCGCGAAGATGCTGTTCGCTCGCCCCCTGGTTCGCCCGCTGCACGGTTTCAAGGAGGGTGCGTTCAGGATCAAGCGTAATGCGCTGCGGCAGATACGCGGCGTTGTCCAGGCGGTAAAGCACCCGGTAAGCGGGCAGCACGGGGGAGCGGTAGTCGGGGTCATTCGCGTGCGCTATCGCGTTGAGAAGCACGGTCTTGCCGCTGCCGTTCGCTCCCGTAATGCGCAAATGTTCGGGCCCGGTCAGGATAAGAGCCTCGGGAAAATCGTGGCTGCGAGACGAATAATCAACTTTATACGGTTGTGTTTCATGTGAAACAGTATTTTGGGTGTGTGCATTCTTAAATTCGGCACTCTGTTGCGCAGACGCGTAAAATCCCTTATCCACCCGCTGTAATTCCAGTACCTTCCGCCCTGCCGGGAGCGCATCCTGAGCAAGTTCCAGATAGATACGCTCCTGCACGCGCAGGTTCTCTTGGGCTTCACTAACTGCCGCACGCGCATCCGCCACCATGCTTTCGTGTGCTACGCGAAGTTTCCCGGCAGAGCGCTCTGAACTGTTCTTATCCAGCCCCATCGCCAGGCCAGGTTTCCGCTTCGACCGCTCAAAATCGCGGCCTCGGCGGGCGTTGCGATCGAGCTTAATCTGGTTCTCGATGCGCTCGCGTTCAGCCTTGCGCGCCTCATTTTTCGCCTCGTTCACGCGGCGATGCGCGGCGCTCTCCTCGGCCTTCCGCGCCGCCCGGTAGGTGTCGTAGTTGCCCTCATATATGCGCAGATGCGCCTGCCCCTCACGGTCGGCGTGCAGCTCGGCGATTGCATTCATACGCGCGAGCAGATCGCGGTCGTGGCTGATGATGAGCGCCGGGCAGGCGAGGGTTTCAAGTGCCGTGAAAAGCCGATTCTTCGCGGCAGAATCCAGGTTATTCGTGGGCTCATCCAGCAGGATAAACTCGGGGTTCGACCGCAGAAGCGCGGCGAGGGCGGCAGTGACCGTCTGACCGCCTGAGAAGGTGCCGAGGGGTCGCATCAGAAGGTCGCGAATAGCATGGGGGCTGGCAGCATCCGTGGCGAGCGCAGGACTAAAACCGTACTCGGCGAGGGTCGCGAAGGTGCGCTCTTCAATATCCCAGGCGTCGCCGATGGTGTCATAAAGGCTGGGGGAGTAGTCGCCCGATTCCAGAGCATCGAGCGCTCGCAGAATTTTTGTAATTCCAAAAATATCGGCAAGATGCTGATACTCGCTCAGCCCCAAATCTTGCGGCAGGTGCGCTATGCGTGGTGGGGTGCTGATTGTGCCCTGACTAGGCTTTATCTCGCCAAGAATGAGCCTGAAGAGGGTCGTTTTTCCGGTACCATTATCGCCGATGAGTCCGGTGAGTGGCGCGGAAAATACGGCGGAGAGGTCGGTGAAAAGCGGGGGTTCACCCGGATGCGCATACGAAATATGGTCGAGTGTAATGTGGTGTGGCATGGGCCGAGTTCCTTCGAGTCGGTGCTCGGAACCCCGCCAGCGCAGCGCACGTTAGGCGTGAGGGCATGAAAAAACCCGAGCACGGTGTGTAGATACACGTAAGCCCGGGTAGTGGGGTGAGCGTGTAAAAGCGCTCTGACCTGGTGTTTTGATCCGGGCTATGCTCGGGAGCCGTTCATGTGCTGGTGCCTCCTCGTGTGCCGATGCGCTTCCGTGCGCCTCGGTGAATATAGATAGGGACAATCCGGAATGTGACCCGGATAACCTCTAGTGTAGGGAGTGGCGATAGCGCCTGTCAATCATGGGGCGCATTAATCGTTCGGTTTACGCGCCACTATCGCCAGGTGGTCGCGGTGCCTCCCGGTGCTGCGGGTGTGAACTTCTTCCACCGTAAAACCGGCCTTCTCGCACAGCGCGGAAAACTCCGGAACGCTCACATAATAGGCGGTTGTCACTGCGTGCGCGAAGGGCAAACCGTGTTCGCCCAGAAACATCCCCAGAAGAAGGCATCTTCCCGGAATCAGCAGCCGATAGAACTCGGTGAGTGTGCCGGTAAGGTGAGCTGGCGGCGTGTGAATGAGCGAATACCAGGCGAGAATTCCCGCGAAAGACCCGTCAGCATAGGGCGTGTGTGCCATATCCATGACCTCGAAGTTAAGATTTGGGGCGCTGGAGGCGGCGCGGGCATGGGCAATAAATTCGGGGGTTACATCTATGCCGGTGACGGGCCGGTCTGCGGAGGCGAGCAGGCGCGCCCAATGCCCGGGGCCGCATCCGGCATCAAGAATACTGCCTGGCACGGAAGCACCCCACGAGGTGATCAGAGCACTATCAGTTGGTTCCATCTGATTCAGCGACCCCAGTGCCTCACAATATTCCGCCGCCCGCGCCCCATACCTGCTGCTGACTGTCATTGTTTCCTCACATAGTGTTTATTGTGCAATGCGATAGGTCGTGTTCCGGTTTCCTTGGCCGCCTTCACGCACAACAAGGGACAGTACAAAAACGGGGACGTTTTCTTCATGCAGGAGCACTTTAGTGCTCCCGCATAAAGAAAACACCCCCGGATTTAGAGTGTCTGATAGTCCACCAGTTTTAAACCTGGTACCAGCACTCCACACGATCGAAATAACAACTTCTTAGCGGCACAAAGTTGCCGCTTCCGGAGCTTGCCTAAGATTCGTGGCGTTCGCGGTACATGCCCAGCGGTCCCGCATCCGCATAAGCCTGCGCCGTGTTGTAACGGTACAGGCGCGGCGGGCGGTGGCGGGTACCTTCAATGCGCCGGCCGGTATCAATAATCGACTTTGAGGCTGCAATTTGGCGGCGGAAATTCGCAGGATCCAGGGTACGGCCAAGAATCGCCTCGTACACCTCACGCAGCTGCGCCAGAGTGAACTCTTCCCCCAGGAACGAGTGCGCAATACGCGAATATTCGACCTTATTCTGCAGGCGGTACAGGGCGTACTCCACAATCTCGTTATGGTCGAAAGCCAGCTCGGGAAGCTCATCTACCGGGAACCAGCGAATATTTTCGTGTACGCGAGTCTGCGAAACCTCAGTCGCCGGGATCGAAGCCCAATAAACCACCGAAACCACGCGCTCATGATCCGCCCCAGGTGCCGGAACTGGCGTGCCGTTAATGCGCGCCGCACGTGCTTCCGGGGCACGCAAAACATCACCGAACGCATACAGCTGCTCAAGGTACCCGGGCTCAAGACCGGTCGCGCGCTTGAGCGTGTACCCCGCCGCCTGCTCTAGAGACTGCTGGGACTGCAAGGGGCCGCCGGGAAGCGCCCACTGACCCTTATAGGGTTCGCGCAGGCGGCGCACCAGCGGCAGCCAAAGACTTGGGTGCGCACTATTCTTTTTGTGGCGTAATGCAAGAATCACGGTAGAAACCGCTAATGAAACCGAACTGTGGTCGGCCTCGTGTTCCTCGGGGACCTCAGCTGCGTAATGTGGTGATGAGTTCATCCATGACTCCTGTACTTATTTTCGTGTGCACTATAACCATTTTAAGGGTAAAAACGGCCTTACACGACTTACGGCGCGCGCATCCGGCGGATACGCGCGCTGCATGGTTGGACTCTTGAAGTAAAGCGGCTAATTCTCGATGTTCAGCTCGCCCATAGCGCCCCAACTGTCGCCGTCAATCTGGCGGGAGATAATCTTTGGAGTCTCTCGCAGAGCCGGGCGCATATCGGTCATGGCTTGGGCGAAATGCGCGGAGTTCACGTGCGCTGCCGCGCCGTCGTCCTCGAACGCCTCCACCAGCACGAACTCGTTCGGGTCCTCAACGCTGCGCGACCACTCAAACCACTTATTGCCGGGTTCGGCGCGGGTTGCCTCGGTGAAGTCGCGGGTTAAATCCAGCCACTTTTCGGCGTATTCGGGCTTGACGGGGAATTTCACAACAATAAAAATCACGGTGGACTCCTTAATTAGAATATTCAGGGACACCTCTATTTTTTCACAAGATGCGCCTGCGCGGGCAGCACCTAAGGTATCTCCATGTACTGAGGATGCGCGAGCAGCGGGTATTTTTCCTGAAAAGCGGAGAAAATACCTCTTCTCGCGGTTAACCGTGGGGTAGGGTCGGTGCAGCCTTCTTATTTATGTGCGATTAGAGGCTTGGTCCGCCACGGTTTTTCCGCTGATTTTGGGTGTTGTGGTGCCTGTGCTGGTGGGTGTTTTGGTTGTCTTGTTGGGGGCTTTTCTGTTGTTGTGCTCGTTTGTTTTCTTGGTCGATAACGTTTTTTAATTTTTTAGTGATGCCTTGGAAAGAGGCGATTGTTCCTTCTGGGATGTTTCCTTCTTTGGCACGTTTGGAGAATTCGTTAATCGCGCCTTTTTGGGTGTTGCTGAGGGTTCCGCGTCCGATGGTTAGATCGGCTGCGTGGTGTGGATCCATGAACCGGGAGCGGCCAATCCCCTGGGTTTTTCTGTAGAGCAGATCGTCGTGGGCTTTTTCTGGGCCGAGGAGTCGTTGCCCGGGGCGTAGGTTGTCGCGGAGGTTTTTAAGGGTTTCTTCTCTGGCGGCTATTCCTGTGGTTATGTGCGGTAGGTGTTCGGTGCGTAGTTGTCTGGGGTCGGTGGGGATTCCGAGTTTGGAGGTGAGGTTGTTGGTGGGGGCTTTGAGGTCTATGAGTCCGAGGGTTTGTGTGTCGTATATGCTGAGTTGGATGCCGGATTTTTCTTGTAGGGTAAGGTCGCTGCGCAGAAGGGCTTGGGCCATGGAATAGGCGACGGCGTCTGCGGCCCATAGGTTGCGTTCTGCGGTGGAGGATACCTGAACATAGTTAATGGGTGGGATAATGTTATTGCGGGTTAAGCGTTGTATGGTTTGTCGGTCTTTCTGATTTTCTTCTGATTGCCGAGTACGTTCAATAACAAAAGCTTTAACCGGATCCTCACGATCTGTTGCAAGTTTTAGGAGTGTGGTGAAGGATTCATTACGAGCATTGCGCATAATGCGTTGGGTTTCTTCTTCGCTGGCACCATAGGGTATGGAGGTATGGACAGCAATAATATTGGTATCTGTGTTGGTGTAACGACTGGTTGCGCCAAGCATAGATATATTGTGGAAAGTATCTTCTTCGGTAGCGTGGTAATAGTCGCCACTAATGTCGGTGAGTTTGTGGCATGTTTTATGTGAAGTAGTGCATGGTATCCTGTGTGAGTGAGATAAAACAATATTGTCCTCTGCACTCGTGAGCAACTCTGCCTAACAAGTCTTTTTGTTAGGATCTTTATCCTTTGAGGTGAGGGGGTAGCGGAGGTGCGGCTGTGGGGGGTATGTCCGGTTTGGCGGGCAGAACCCATGGATCTTGCCCAGAAGGCACCTCTAATAAGGGGTGCCTTTTGTTGTAGGGTTTGGCGGTGTGTTTTGTGTGAGGTAGTGCATGGTATGCTGTGCGAGTGAGATAAAACAATAATGTCCTCTGGCCTTCTATATGAAGCTTCTGGAGGTGCGGCTGTGGGGGGTATGCCGGGTTGTCCGGCCAAACCTACGGATCTCGCATTAAGAGGCACCCTAATATTGGGGTGTCTCTTGTTGTAGGGGAGTTGTTGGCATGTTTTGTGTGAGGTAGTGCATGGTATGCTGGGTGTGCGAGATAAAACAATAATGTCCTCCGCTCCCGTGAGCAACTCTGCCTAACAAGTCTTTTTGTTAGGATCTTCATCCTTTGAGATGAAGGGGTACCGGAGGTGCGGCCATGGGGGGTATGTCCGGTTTGGCGGGCAGAACCCATGGATCTTGCATCAAGAGGCGCCCTAATATGGGGCGCCTTCTGTTTTTTGGAAGCCGTCGGTATATTGAAGGGTCATTCATTAGGAATAGCTTTCCGTGCCTGACATACACAAACGACGAATAACGGCCTCTCACCCGCAAGGTGTACGATGACGAAAGATATTATTGCCTTCTCGTCATAGACCTAAGCAACCACCACATGAATCTGCTCCTTGGGGCGGGATACTGCTGGTGTTCAATGATCCTGCCATGGGTGCACACTACGATAGATTTTTACGTATCAGTACACGACCGGACAGATTCTTAGATCCGAAGGATACGCGCAAAGACCAAGGTTCCTAAGGATTACATATTGTCAGCCTGGCCAAAAACAGCACCATAAAAACCTAACCACATAAGGGCAGTGAGTCTGGCTGGCAGATTAACCATTATCGGACGGTGGTAGAGTGAGTTATCGTGCGCCTCAAGTGCCAGCGGATACTACCCACAATATCCGCCGACCTCTCCTCTTCTACTCCAGGGTGTTCTTGGTAGTACAGGACGGGACAACCTCAAATAAATAACCCTCATGGTATTCTGTGTGAGTGAGATAAAACAATATTGTCCTCTGCGCTCGTGAGCAACTCTGCCTAGCAACTTTTTGTTAGGATCTTCATCCTTTGAGGTGAGGGGGTAGCGGAGGTGCGGCTGTGGGGGGTATGTCCGGTTTGGCGGGCAGAACCCATGGATCTTGCCCAGAAGGCACCTCTAATAAGGGGTGCCTTTTGTTGTAGGGTTTGGCGGTGTGTTTTGTGTGAAGTAGTGCATGATATGCTGAATGGGCGAGATAAAACAATATTGTCCTCTGGCCTTCTGTATGAAGCTTCTGGAGGTGCGGCCATGGGGGGTATGTCCGGTTTGGCGGGCAGAACCCATGGATCTCGCGTCAAGAGGCATCCTAATATGGGATGTCTCTTGTTGTAGGGGAGTTGTTGGCATGTTTTGTGTGAAGTAGTGCATGATATGCTGAATGGGCGAGATAAAACAATAATGTCCTCCGCTCCCGTGAGCAACTCTGCCTAGCAAGTATTTTCTTGTTAGGATCTTCATCCGTTGAGGTGAGGGGGTACCGGAGGTGCGGCTGTGGGGGGTATGCCGGGTTGTCCGGCCAAACCCATGGATCTCGCGTTAAGAGGCACTTTTAAGGTGCCTCTTATTTTTATCCGAAAACATATTGGATGCGAAATATGATCTAGAAAGCGTGGGTAGAGGGTATTTTCTCCGTTTTTCGGGCAAAAACCCGCTGCTTGCGGTTAACTGTGGGGTGGGTTCGGCGTAGGGTTAAAGGTATGACTACTGCACAGATAAAGTTCCTTGAGACGGACCCCGCCATGATCTCCGCCGAAACTACTCTGCGGGCGGCAGCGAGCGATGTGTACGCCCTAATTGCCGACCCCGCCCGCCACGCCGAGCTTGACGGAGGCGGATCAGTACGTGGACTGGTATCCGCTGAGACCTCTGAACTGCGAGAGGGTGATACCTTCACCGAAAAAATGTTCCTGGGTTTCCCATACCGCATGTCTCCCACGGTCGTGCGCGCCGAGAAGAACCAGGCCCTCTCGTGGCGCATGCCCGCCGACCACTACTGGACCTGGGAGATCTCAGATAACCACGACGGCACCGTGACCGTGCGTGAAACCTGGGACGCTTCCGAAGCGAAAATTTTTGGGTTCATCCCCGCTGCGCCCGTATTCCGTACATTTGGTGCGTTCGCGCGTAACCGCCGTAATATCGCGCTGTCGCTGGCGAAACTGCATCGCACCTTCGAGGGGTAGAGTGTAACAGGCCGCTTTTCGTATGTTTCTCTGACTATCGCGCCCCTAGCTGATACAGCGAGAAGCGGATTTTTGGCCGAGAAGGCGATATTTTCTACCTTTTTGACCCAAAACCCGCTTCTCGCGATAAATGCCTGAATACGTCCCGCACAGGCGCCAACACAAAACTACCGCGCCGCACGAACTACCGCGCCGCGCGCCTGAGAACGTCGAGCGCGTCCAGCAGGATATCCCGATCGGCCTTGATGCGTTTGCGCGCCGCCGGGTTCGCCATGCCTCCCGCAAACGCCGCACTGTAATACATGCCGTCCCCCAGCAGAAGCACGGTGCGCGCCATCTTATCGTCCCCAATCTCCGCGCGAATCAGCTCATACCACTGCCCCTGGATCTCGTCCATGAGTTCGCGTGCGGCCGGGTTCTTATCCTGCGCCAACCGCGAGAGGGCAACCAGGCATATATCGAATGGGGTGCCCTGAAAGGTTGAGGTGTTGATGTAATAGGCGCTGGCCCCCTCGGGTGCGGTGCGCATCTTCTCAAGGTCTTCGTCTGCGTAGGTGCGGGTGCGGTCTAAAAGCGCTTGGAAGAGCGCCTTTTTCGAGCCGAAATGATAGAGCAGACCGCCCTTAGAAACTTTCGCTTGGGCGGCGACCGCATCAAGGGTGGCGGCACGTTCACCGGCCTGTACCAGCAAATGTTCATAAGCGTCTAGGATCTGTTCGCGCGAGTTGTTGGCGCGGGTCGCACGGGGTTCGGATGCGCTGGCTGGGGTAGTCATAATCACCATTCTACGGTTTAGAAACTTTACCGTCTAGTTGGTATAGTTAGTGTGTCCGTGGTTGTCTGTGCGGCGCATCCTCACTACCCGAAGCAAGCCTTTGGCAGCAACCTCTCTGCGGGCTATGAGCACTTGCCGCCCGGCGCATCTGCCGCAAGTGCCGAAAACTCCCAGATGCGTGTAAACACAACGATGAACAACTCATACCCCGTCACCGAGGCGCTGCCTATTCACGCGCCCGATCAGAAAATCAAACGGTGGATTGCCCTGACCGTGCTCATGCTGCCGGTGCTGCTTGTCTCGGTTGATAACACCGTGCTCGCATTCGCCGTGCCCTCAATCGCGCAGGCGCTCGAACCATCCTCCAGCGAGCAACTCTGGATCGTAGACGCCTACTCGCTCGTGCTCGCCGGGCTGCTCGTGCCTATGGGAAGCCTGGGGGACCGCATCGGGCGGCGTAAAATCCTGCTGATCGGCTCCGTCGGGTTCGCGGTTATCTCAGCACTCGCCGCATTCGCACCCACCGCCCTGCTGCTTGTCATCGCCCGCGCCGTACTCGGGTTCTTCGGCGCCATGCTCATGCCCGCAACGCTCTCACTCATTCGCAACATCTTCCGTGACCCGAAAGAACGCCGCACCGCAATCGCCGTGTGGGCGGCAGGCTTCTCCGCCGGTGCAGCACTCGGCCCTATCGTGGGCGGATTCCTGCTGAGCCATTTCTGGTGGGGGTCGGTGTTCCTCATGGCGGTACCCGTACTCGTACCGTTCCTCGCCCTCGCACCCATGACCGTGCCCGAATCGAAAGACCCAAACCCCGGCCCGCTCGATATGGTGAGCATACTGCTCATTATGATCGCCATGATCGGCATAACATTCGGCCTCACCCACATTTCTGAGGCAGGCGCGGATGCGCTCGCACTCAGCACCGCCCTTATTGGTGCCGTGTTCGGGTTCTTCTTTGTACGTCGTCAACTGCGCCGCGGGCGTGCGGGAACCACCCCCATGCTCGATGTTCGCCTCTTCAAAAACACCGTGTTTACCGGGGGGATTCTGGCGAACCTGTTCGCCATGTTCGTAGATGTTGGGTTCCTGCTCTTCGTCTCGCAGCATTTGCAGCTGGTTTCGGGGTACTCTCCCATGCAGGCTGGACTGTTCCTGATTCCCGGGCTGGCGTGCACCATTATTGCGGGCCTGTACGCCGCTAAGCTCGTTTCGCGGTTCCACCCGGCGGTGATTGTGTCTTCAGGGCTTGCCTTGGGTGCCCTCGGGTACCTGTTCGTGGTGTTCTTTGGTTCGCGCAACGACCTTCTGCTCATGACTTCCTTCATGCTCCTAGGGTTGAGCGTGGGTGCAGCACAGACCATCTCGAATGACCTGATTCTTTCCAGCGTTCCAGCGAATAAGGCCGGTGCTGCGTCGGCGATTTCTGAGACCGCCTACGAGTTCGGCACCGTGCTGGGTACCGTGGTGATCGGCGGCATGCTGACCGCAATTTACCGTGCACAGGTCACGGTTCCCGCCGGTCTTAATGCGGATGCGGCCCATGCGGCGTGCGAAACCCTCGGCGGCGCGACCGCAGTTGCCGGGCAGCTTCCCTCGGATCTAAGCGCTGAGCTGCTGCATTCGGCGCATGCCGCGTTCGATTCGGGCGTGCTGGTGACCGCAACCTTTAGCGCCGTGCTTTTGGCGGTTCTGGCGGTCTTCACTTACCGGATGCTCCGCTCGGCACCCGCCGAGCTGGAGAAAGCAGAACACTAGACCAAAAATTCTGGTGCTAAAAAGAGCCTTTATGCGAATAAAGCGGTAAAAAATACTCTTTATTCGCATAAAGGCTCTTTTTTATCGCAGAGGTAGGCGCCGGAAACATACCGAAGGGGAAACAAAGCACCAGGAAAACACCTTTCGCAGGTTGAGAACCGTCCCGGCCGCTCACACCCGCGAGTGCTACGGTAGAAGCATCAGCTTCAGCAAGCACGCGCCCTACAAGCGCCACCGGGCACCTAAATGTGTGCCGCTCCTCATGCTGGCGAGGGGCGGGCAGGGAGAGTAGGTGGGGCGTGAGGGGACGGGAGGGACACTGTGGACACCAAAGACTGGATTGCGCCTATAGTTACGCTGGCAATTGGTGCTAGCACCATTTTTATCTCCTATAAGAACTACCAGTCGCAAACCCAGGCGAAGCCCTCCGAGCTGGCCCGTCTGGAGCTGTGGAGCAAGTTGCTTTCAGAGTCGGGAGTCGATGTTGGTAATCTGCCGCCTGACGATAAAATCACCGCTGAACAGCGCGAGATTCTGGAGAACTACCGGGTATTCCTCAAACGCGCATCCCTGGAATCGAAGCTGCGGAAGGTGGGTATCGAGAATAACCGCCTGTTCAACCTTCTGATGAAACGCGCCCATTCTCCCGTAAAACCTACCCCCATCGGGTTTGGCGACTCCATTATTTACTATCGTCTTATTCTGTGGCTTTTTGCATTTATTTGGATTCCCATAGCCACTATTTTCCTGGGTATTCCGGTGCTGTATTCGTTCGGGGCGTATCTGTACCGTATGTTTGTAAAGCGCGGTACCGACAATTATGTGGACTACTCAATGCCTGTTGGGTCGCTTGTCATTATCATTATTGGGCTTCTCGCTATTGGCGGGCTCTGGTATTTGCAGAACAAGATTCGTTCGGCGATTATCGCCAGTAACGTGTACTTCTATTTCTGGGATACGTACGGCGCGCGTAAGGGAAGCCGCGACTCGGCGCAGGCGTACGCTGAGAGGCTGACCGCGAAGACCTACTCCGACCTGCTCTTTATTGGGCAGTACGAGTTCGCCCAGCAGTTCCGCGAGAACATGTACATGGCGGGCATTCAGGAGATTGACGAGTACCCGCGCGTGCTCAGTGATGCGGGCATGATTCCGCGCAACCACCAGGTGGTTGAGACGACCGCCGACTATAACTGGCTGGATCGCATCATTAACTGGGGGCGCGCCAAGATTGGTATGGAGCCAAGGCCAGCGCGTATTATCTACTCCCTGGAACGTAAGCCCCCGAAAGATAAGGGGCAGCCGGGGTTCAACGAAGACCCCCAGCCGCAGGAGCAGCCGGTGAAGAAGAAACGGTTCGGCCGCAAACGGAAGCGGAAGGAAGGCCGGGTGCTCATGCAGGCTGAACCGGCGACGGAGACGATACCCGTACCCTCCGAACAGCCGCATGATGCGGCGGGGCAGGGCTCTGCCGTTGCAGCCGCAGAACCCCAGCCGAAGGCCACCCCACCCACGGACGGTTCAGCGGAACCGCCCGATAAGGCGGCAAATACTGCTGAGGAGGCCCCCGCAGGGACGAAGCGCAGCCCCTCAAATCCTCAGTCGAAAAACACGGCGGAGTAAAACCAGCACCCCAAATACTAAAAGTCTCTTCAGGTAGAGCGTGTATGCAGCGCTTTATCTGAAGAGATTTTTGTGTCAGAAATATGCCGCGAAGCGTTATTTATCGTGAACGTTCAGGGGCTGTTCATAGGATGTTCAGGGCAGAAGCCTAGAGTGAAACTATGAGTACTACTAATCAGAATTTTATGAAACCTGAGCATGGAACGGCCCAGGCTCACCCCTCAGCTCCTGCATATGTTGTGAACACGAGACGGGTGATAGCTCAAACCCCTAAAGAAGCATCATGAAGAGCTGATCGTAGGCATCCAGGGCCAGCGGAATATTAATATCTGTAGTCTGATATTAGCGCCTATTATGGCTTTTTATGTATATATGTTTATGGGGTTTATGTTCCTTCTGGGGCAATCTCGGCGATATGGAGAAGAAATCGCCGTACTGCCTGCTGTCGCTGTTTTAGCCGTTGAAGTTGCCCTGTGTGTCATTATGATTGTGGCGGCGCAGAAAACTTTGAATAATCGTACTGTAGCTAAAGCAGCAATTTACTACAGTAATATATAGGAGTTTATGTATAGCGGTTCCAGAAGAATCACCTGGGCAGATATAGAAAATAACTAAATATTATTTATGCCTCTACAAACGGTGAATACGGGTCTCTCGCATGGGGATTTGTGCTTGTTTTTACTATTATTGCATTACCCTATTGCATCTACGTTATCTTGCAGATTATCGCATTGAAGCGGTTTAGGAAATCAGTCATGTTCCGGTGGATACGGGGCGTCAATATTTACAGTCTCATTATTGGCCCTATTGCTTCGGCTTTTTATGTTCCAGCTCTTATAGGGGGTCTTTTAGGCTTATTTTTAAGCTACGAAAATTCATATTACTATATAGGGGCACTTTATATATCAATAGGCGCTATTATGGCTATTTTTGAGACCGTTATGTGCATCTCAATGATTGTTGTCACGACAAACAGTATTAAGAGGACCGCACAGCCTTTAAAACAAGGACAATATGAAACACCTGAAGGGAGCTCTCATGAATGACCGTAGAGCACCTTCGCAAATGGCCGCACCCGGTGATTCCGTGCCTAATATCCCGTTCCGCACATTCCTCCTCAGGGCACACCTGCTAAGGATCCTCTGGGGTTCCGCTCTTGTGGTTGGCTTTGCGTGGTATTGGGCTGTACACCTGATTAATGCCCCCACCTATCCCTGCGGAACAACCCGCGACTATGGCACAGTACTTGAACACCTTGGCCCCTTAACCCTTTTCACAATTCCATATATTATCCATATTGCTTTGCAGGTCAGGGCGTATATGCAGTGCAGAAAAGAGGTGAATCTGCACAGAGTGCGCTGGATAAATATATACAGCATATTAGTGGCTCCCATGATGTCGGTTATGCTTTTTGCTGTAATACTTCCGATAAGCCGTGAACCGTCTCCTGTTGTATACGACACATTAATGTCTCTCATATTTTTTGGGGAAATAGTATTCAGCGTGATCATGATTATCGCTGTACGTAAAGCACTCAGACGCCGGTCTTAGCAAAACATATGTGGTTAATCCTCATTGGTTGCACGCGGTGGTGCTACTGTTAGAAGAACACCGATATGAGTCAGGAGAGACCGCATGCGCACCCTTCACATACAACAGCAGGCTC
>ERZ773010.170-NODE-170-length-50104-cov-9.606326_pt1 | contig 50104 bp, 48 predicted proteins | sample MGYA00580842_ERZ773010 | MGnify/ENA primary metagenome ERZ773010 (study PRJEB29015, sample SAMEA2737982) | human oral metagenome | biome: human oral; feature: human-associated habitat; material: dental | place: China | collected 2107 ... | reverse complement strand
AGGAGGTTATCAATGAGATTGATAGCAAGTGGGGGCGCGAGGTCTTTTTCTATGGACCTATCCTCAAAATTCCTTACAAAGTGTACAGCGACAAGAATAAAAACGCTTTTGAGACACAGTACGCTTATTTCTTCCCCGAGGAACTGAAAAATACTTCGAATGTAAAGACTGAGGTGAAGAAGCGCAACAACTACGAATCGGTGGTGTTTAATGCGTCTATGGACTTTACAGGTAGTTATGTAGCTCCTAATTTTGTAACTAAAGGAATTCCTAACGAAGATATCAGTTGGGATAAGGCTACGATTCTCATTCGTACCACTAACCTCGCGAGTATTAAGAATGGGGTAAGCATTCAATTAGGTGGCAAGAATTATGCTTTTGAACCTATCTATGAGCAAAAAGACAACGAGGATTATTACTATGAGAATGATAGTAAGGCTAATGAAGTAGCATCGCTTGAAACAGGCTTTATCAACTATCAGGAGTTTTTGGCTAACCCTTCGTTTAGTTTTACGGTGCAGTACGACGGTAGTAAGAAAATAGCCATTGTGCCCATAGGGAAGACTACCGAGAGTACCCTTACCTCTAACTGGGCTAACCCCAGCTTTACAGGTAGCTTTTTACCTTACACCAAACAGATAAACGGCAATGGGTTTAACGCTTCGTGGAAGGTGTTGCACATCAACCGTCCGTTTGCACAACAATCGTTTGGGAGTTTGCCGAACATTTCGCAATACACTTACGATGTAGATTTTATCATTCCCGTAGACCAATATCAGCAGAATGAACGCGCTACTAAATACGGTTATTTGGTGATATTCCTCACTTTCTTGATATTCTTCTTGATACAAAGCATTAGTAAGATAAAGATTCATATCTTCCAATACTCAATGATAGGCTTGGCATTGGTGTTGTTCTATACTTTGCTCATATCGATTACAGAACACAGTAGCTTCTCGTTTGCTTACTTTATATCGTCGGTAATGACGGTAGGACTTATCAGTTTGTATTCGGTTTCTATACTGAAAAACAAGAAGTTTCCTACTTTTATAGGACTTTCATTAGCAGCACTCTACGGTTTTATTTACGTGATTATTCAGTTGGAAAGTTATGCTTTATTAGTGGGAAGTATAGGTTTATTTACCATTTTGGCTATTGTGATGTATGTGTCGCGGAAGGTGGAATGGTCGGATTCAGGTAAATAGGTAAAAGATAAAAGGTAAAAGATAAAAGGTAAAAGGTAAAAGGTAAAAAGGACTGTTAGAGAATATCTGGCAGTCTTTTTTTATACCATAATGCCAAAAATGCCAATAATACCAAGTTAATGACGGTGTGAGGTCGTAGCACGACAGGCAAATAAACAATAAACGAACAAAAGACGAACAAAAGACGAACAAAAGACGGTGCGAGCCGCACGGGCAGATAAACAAATGACGAACAATGAACGAAGAATAAATGGTGATAAAATAAAGGTAAGGTGAAGATATAATATATCAAGTTTTAACTTTGCCAAAGTTTGAAATTTTCGGAAAGTGAGGACAAATATCTTGCAAAGTGTTGTTCAATAAAGGTTTTTTCCTATCGATGTTGATAAAAAGAGGTTACTTAGTTTTTTTATTCCTGTAAAAATACTGTACCTTTGTCCGCTGAATACAAAACCTTACAGCAGTTACATTATTGAGTTATGTTTTTATTTTTTGACTTTAGCTTTCACCCTACCATAGAACTAGCTTTGCCTAATGCTTATTTAGCCGAAAAACAAAACGGATACGCCTCGTTTTACAAAAAAGCTACCACAGAAGTATTACATAGTTTGACTAACTTTGAACTATCAGAAAGTGAAAAAAGGGCTTTAAGTATCGTAAATAGTCTACAACCTAATATTCTACATCAAAAATACATCAAAAAAGGGGATAGTTTTGAGGAAATATACAAAAATACCCAAATAAAAAAGCATATTCAACAACAAATAGAAGAGAAAACGGCTGAATTACTTTCTATTATTGCAGAAAATAGTTTGTTTATCACTACTAACCACAATCACAAAGACGATATCAGTAAGAAAATACTACCCATAAGCACGAATATAATTGAACCTCTATTGGAATTTACAAAAATTGAAGGAGGTATTAGTTACCGGTTGTTGTTACAGAAAGATGATGAAAAATTATTGCCTTGTGAAAGCCATATCGAACTGCTGAACAACTCATACGCTTGGATTGTACTCAAAGGGCAAGTAGTGCGAGTAGCACATATTAAAGCTTCGCACCTTAAACCTTTTTTGAATAAAGAAAGTACCTTTATTCCCGAAAAAACTTTCCCCGAATACTTCGAGAAATTCCTTAAAAAAGTACTTAGAAATGCACAGGTAGAAGCAAAAGGCTTTAAAATTATTACTCAGAATGAATTAAAAAGTAGTGAATTGGATATTTTATACGATTTCTTTGCCAATCATTACAAAATATACATACACTTTGATTACAATGGTTATACTTTTGACAGTAATCAGGCGAAAAGCAATCAGTCGAACTTAGAAATAAGCCCCAATAACGATATAAAAATATATAATTACCAACGAAATAAAGAAGAAGAAACAAAAAAGTATCGCCTTTTGGAACAGTTAGGTTTTGTGAACGACGGAGGTACTTTTTCAGTTGAAAGTAAAGACCCTTTTGCTTCGTATTTTCATCTGTTGCACTGCAAAAAAGATTTGGAAGAAGCAGGTTTTGGCTTTCATACTTTTAGCATAGAAGGTGGAAAAGAGATCAGTGAACATCTTCCTGAGCTCATTTTTGCAGAAACAAGTACCGAAAACGATTGGTTTGACCTCAATATAAGAGTAAAACAAGGAGAAAATAGCTTTCATTTTAAAGATTTAATCAAGAATTTAAAAGAAAATAACCCTATTTACTTACTTCCTGATGGGAAAGCCTTCATTATTCCTCAAGAATGGTTTAGTAAGTTTGGTAGTATTGCCAAATATGCACAAATTAGGCAGGAGAAACTGCAAATTAGCAAGAGTAACTATGCTCTCTTGGAAGCTGTACCCGAGATAAAACCTCAGAACTTAGTAGAAAAAGTGAGTTATACCCCCTCACCTAACCTACGAGCTACCTTACGTCCGTATCAAATAGAGGGTGTGGAGTGGCTTTTACAACACTATTACAATGGTGTGGGGGCGTGCCTTGCTGATGATATGGGACTGGGGAAAACACTACAAACCATTGCCTTATTGGTGGCTATACACGATGCTTTACCCGAAAAAACGATTGAAACTGCCAACCTTTTTTCAGGGATAGAAAAGAGTAAAGAGGCTCTAAAAGTATTGGTTATTCTGCCTTCATCGCTTATTTTTAATTGGTATGACGAGACTAAAAGGTTTGCCCCACATTTTAAATGCACACAATACGTGGGGGCTGACCGAAAAGTAAAAGCCAAACGCTTAGGCAATTACGATGTGGTTTTTACCAGTTATCCGATAGTAGAACGCGATGTGGAACTCTTCCAAAAGTACGAATTTAGGTATATCATTTTAGATGAAAGCCAGCGTATTAAAAACAAGAACTCAAAGACATTCAAAGCGATACATACCTTAAAAGCGACTCATCGCATTGCGCTGAGTGGGACACCTATTGAGAACTCACTCAGTGACTTATGGTCGCAGATGCAATTTATCAATCCGAATATACTGAAAAGTTATGCTTCGTTTTACAAGAACTATGAAGTGGAAATCAGCAAAAAGAAAAACACACAAGCCTTAGAGGAGTTAAAGACTATTATCAGTCCGTTTTTACTAAGGCGGACAAAGGAGCAAGTGCTTGACGATTTGCCAGAAATGGAAGAGCAAATTATCTACTGTCCTATGAGTGAAGCCCAGCACAAATGGTATGAAACAGAAAAATCGAAAGTGCGTAACCAGCTTTTACAAATTAATGAGCCAATCTCTGAATTTAATACTCTAAATATGCTAATGAGGCTTAGAAAAATAATCTTACACCCTAAATTAGTGGACAAAGAGAGTAAAATTGCATCAGGAAAGTACGAAGAAGTGATAAATTATATGGAGGAATTGCTACAATCATCTCGAAAAGCACTTGTTTTTAGCAGTTTTGTGAGTCATTTAGCACTTTATGAAGAATGGTGTAACAAAAAAGGGATAAAATATGCTAAACTAACAGGCGAAACACCCTCGTTTGAGCGCAAAAACCAAGTAGAGATGTTTCAGAACAATCCTACTATATCGTTCTTTTTTATTTCGCTTAAAGCAGGTGAGGTAGGGTTAAATCTCACGCAGGCATCTTATGTTTTATTATTAGACCCGTGGTGGAATCCGTTTTCTGAAAAGCAAGCTATTGGGAGGGCTCACCGTATAGGGCAACAAAATAAAGTGAACGTAATACGCTTTGTGAGCAAGGATACCATTGAGGAAAAAATCATCAAATTACAGAAAAGTAAAACAGAACTTTCCGAAAACATTATCGATGAAAATCACATCATTAAGGAAGTAATGGAACAAATTGATAGCTTATTGGAATAATTTTTGTGCAATATTTTATTGTTAATTATCAATTATTTTTTACCTTTGCATTATTATGAAGATTAGATTATTTAAATTACCAAAGAACAAGCGCTTTAACTATACTCCTCGTTACTACGAAGGGAAGGAAGAAGGCAACCCTTTTGAGATGGGCTCCCGCATTCGCAAAGACCGCGAAACTGTGACGAACCACTTCACGGAAGAATGGCGTTCTATCCGCAGTGAGAGTCGCAACCGAAAAAACGCAGGGGTAAACAAAACTTTTTGGATAGTGTTATTAGTATTAATATTGATAACTCTTTACTTCCTTGACTTTGATTTATCAATATTCAGAAGACATTAACAAAGTTACAAGAAAATATGAAAAAAACTATTGCAATTTGTGTACTCATAGCGGTGGCGATAGGATTAGGCTCTTTTTATTGGGTGAAACAGCAACGCGAATGCAAAGAAGCAGAGTACAACTACCAAGTAATAAGAAAAGGGCTTTTAATACTCTCAGAGGAATATAATAAAGGCGCTGAGAAAGTGCAATATCTCAAAGAATATGAAGAAACTAAAAACAAAATAGTTAAAGAACATTAACAACATATTGTTACTATGAAAATAAAGAAAATATTAATGCTATCTGCTTTTTGGGTGACCATAGCTGTTAACGGACAAACAGCCTTTGAAAAGTTAGAAACCAATAAAGATATTAGCACTGTGGTAGTATCACAGAAGATGTTTCAGATGCTATCAAAAATTGACAGTAAAGATGCGGAAGCTAAAGAGTTTATGGAAGTTGCTAATAAGCTCAAAGGAATGAAGATATTCACGACTGAGAGTAAAACGGCTGCTGGGCTAATGAAAACAGAAGCACAACAGTACCTTAAAACAGCAGGGCTATCAGAATTAATGCGAGTAAAAGACAAAGCTCAAAATGTGAAATTCTACACCAAAGAAGGGAAAGATGCTACCCACGTATCGGAACTGCTAATGCTTGTAGAACCGACCGAGACTTCAAAACAAACTATTGTATTATCGCTCACAGGTGATATAGACCTTAATAAAATAAGCGTATTAACCAAAAATATGAACCTCCCACAAGAGGTTAAAGAAATAAAGTAGCAGGAAAATGGCAAGATATGAATTAATTTTCCCTTCATTAGGAGAAAGTGTAACAGAGGCTGTTGTTACCAACTGGCTGAAAAAAGTAGGCGATTCTGTAGAAGCCGAAGAAAGTATTGTGGAAGTATCTACAGATAAAGTAGATACTGAAGTACCTACTGATGTGTCGGGTATATTGGCTGAAATCAAGTTTCAAGTGAATGACGTTGTGAAAGTAGGTGAAGTAATAGCTGTTATTGAGACACAAGAAGAGATTAGCACTTCTGGAGAGGCGCTTGATGTTGTACAACAATCGGTTGCAAGTTTAGAAAAGAACATTGCTAACATACAACAAAGTACCTTAGCTCAGCCGCAAATAGACTTCAGCAAAACAGAGCGTTTCTATTCACCTTTGGTAAAGAATATCGCTAAGAAAGAAGGTATCAGTTTAAGTGAGTTAGACAGCATCAAAGGAACGGGGTTAAACGACCGCGTAACTAAGAGTGATATTCTTGACTATCTATCGCATAGGACACAAGGAAAAGCAAAGCCTTCAGCTACTTTTGATGCTACTCCTGTCGATAAAAGAGTTTATACCAAACACGGTGAAGAACGAATTGAGATGAGCCGTATGGGTAAACTCATTGCAGAGCATATGTTAAAAAGCAAACTTACTTCAGCACACGTACAAAGTTTTATTGAGGTAGATGTAACCCGTATATGGAAATGGCGCAATAAAGTAAAAAAAGCATTTGAAGAGCGCGAAGGTGAGAAATTCACTTTTACACCTATCTTTATGGAAGTGGTTGCCAAAGCACTTGTTGATTTTCCTATGATGAATGTCTCAGTAGAAGGAGATAACATTATCAAGAAGAAAAATATTAATATAGGTATGGCTACTGCGCTATCTGACGGCAACCTAATTGTTCCCGTTATAAAAAACGCTGATGAGCTCAGTTTAAGAGGTATGGCAAAAGTAGTAAATGACCTTGCTAATAGAGCTCGTGCTAATGCACTCAAGCCTGATGAAGTGAAAGATGGCACATATACAGTAACCAATATAGGTTCATTTGGCACTTTGTTTGGCACTCCTATTATTAATCAGCCACAAGTAGGTATCTTAGCAATAGGAGCTATCCAAAAAGTTCCTGCTGTAATTGAAACTCCAGAAGGAGACACAATAGGCATTCGTTATAAACTAATGCTTTCTCACAGTTATGACCATCGTGTTGTAAATGGAGCCTTAGGAGGAATGTTTGTACAGCGTGTAGCTAAATATCTTGAAGAGTGGGATATGAATAGAGTACTATAAAATAATTTCAATAATGTGATTGTATAGAAAAACGGGAAGTTTTAATTAAACTTCCCGTTTTTATTAGAATATGGTTTTTCTCATAGATGAGTCCTATAAAACTAATCTACATTGTCGTGTAAATAAGAATTGTTTTTTCTTATTTGCATCTCTCCTGCGCTATCTTTCCCCATAGAGGTACGTGATTGATTATTACTTCCAAACTTGTAGTTATAATCTTGCAAACGATTGGAACGAGAGCGTTTCATTACATCAGAGATTCTACTATCAATAGGGTTCAAAGAAGACTCTATATCCTCTTCTTCTGCAAACATATCTAATTGACCTGAAGAAGGAGAAGTTTTGGACTTAGAATCCTCTTCTTTCTTATAAAGAATAAACTCGTTTGAGTTTTTATCTTCTGTAAAAGAGGTTGGCTTTGCTTCTATAAAAGTTCTTTCAAGCTCTGTATAGTCTTCTAAAGTATAACGAATTTCTCCCTCTTGATTTACAACAGGAGGATTCTTCCGGCGTTCTACTTGAGGAGCTTCTTTATGAATATCCTCACTCAATTGGTGAATAATTGGAGCTTCTTTTTCGGGCTCTTCGTGTTTTACTGATGTTGATTGCTGGGTTTGCACTTCAGCTTTTTTTTCAATAGTTTGAAAACTATTCTTTTTAGGAATAGACTTATCTACTATCACAAACTCATCATTTACAGCAGTAACTATTTCACAATCCACCCAAATATTAAATAAATCTGATAGCGAAGACTCTTTCTTTATATCAGAGATTGAGGAAATAGGATAACTGCTATTTATAGCATTAACCACAGTTCCTTTAGGTTCTGTTAAATCACGAGTAGCTGTTTGATTTTCCTCAAGAATATGTATTACCTTTTTGGTTTCAGCGTTCACTATTTCTTGTTGTTGGTCAGCATCAAAGCCTGTGGCAATCACTATCACAGAAATAGCTTCTCCTAATGATTCATCTTCACCTATCCCATAGATAAGGTCAGCCATATTATCACCTGCTTGCTCTTGAATAAAACTACTTATTTCAGTAACTTCACGCTGAGTAGCTTCTTTTTTACCATAAGTAATCAAAAGAAGAGCGTTTTTAGCACCTGCTATCTTATTATCATTTAGTAAAGGAGAGTTTAAAGCAGCTGCTACAGCTTCATAAGCTCTGTTATCACCTTCAGCTGAGGCTGAGCCCATAATAGCTGTACCCCCGTTTTCAAGTACGGTACGAGCATCACGTAAGTCGATATTTACAAGGTAATGCTTACTGATTACCTCAGCCATACCTTTAGCTCCTTTTAATAATATCTCATTCGCCTTTCCATAACTCTCTTTAATACTCAAATCACCGTATATTTCGTTGATTTTATTATTATTGATAACAATAAGAGAATCTACACATTCACGTAGTTTCTTAATACCCGCTTGTGCTTGTCGACTGCGTTTTAAGCCTTCATAATTAAATGGAGTAGTTACAATAGCAACGGTAAGAATACCCATATCCTTAGCTTGCTTAGCTATTACGGGCACTGCTCCTGTTCCTGTTCCACCACCCATACCAGCTGTGATAAACACCATTTGGGTATTCCCTTCCAAAGTACGTTGGATATCCTCAATACTTTCAAGAGCCGCTTTTTCACCAATATCAGGATTGGCTCCTGCTCCTAATCCTTCAGTAAGGGTAACTCCTAATTGAATTTTATTAGGGATAGGGCTGTTTTCCAAAGCTTGTGCATCTGTATTACAGACTACATAATCTACCCCTTTTATACCTTCGTTGTGCATGAAATTCACGGCGTTGCACCCTCCGCCTCCTACGCCAATAACTTTGATATAGTTACTAATATTCTTTGGCAAATCAAATTGAATGTCCGAATTCATATCAAAAAAATCATAATTATTTGTTTCTACTTAATCTTCACTATCTAAGAAGTCCTTTAGTTTTTCATTTAATTTACTCCACCAGCCTCTACTAGTTTTATGTATCTCTAATTCATCATCTTCATCTTTATCTTGAAAAACATTTATTTTTGGTGAATCTACTATTGTGATAGGTTGTTTTTCAAGTGATGAATCCTGTAAATCTGTTGATAAAGGCTCCACTACCACTCCTTTTCCGTTCTCTATTGTTTCTTGAGCTTTTACTTCCTGGAAGCGTTTTTTAAATTGCTCTTCTGCTTCATTTTCAATAGCGCTCATTACAAGACCTATAGCCGTAGAGTAAATAGGCGAAGTAAGTTTAGGGTCAGAGTTACCTGCTAAGTGCTCATTAGGATAACCTATGCGAGCATCCATTCCCGTAATATATTCTACTAACTGAACAATATGCTTCAGTTGGCTTCCACCTCCTGTGAGTACTACTCCCGCAAACAGTTTCTTTTTAGTTTCTTCGTGACCGTAATTTTTAATCACGTTAAATACTAAATTGATAATCTCACTTACTCTTGCGTGAATAATTTTAGAAAGGTTTTTAAGTGTTATTTCTTTAGGCTCCTTCCCTTTAATACCAGGAATAGATACTATCTCATTATCTCGGTTCTCTCCTGGCCAAGCCGACCCAAATTCTACTTTCAGCATCTCGGCTTGACGGGTGAGTATTCCACAACCTTCTTTTATATCATCAGTAATAATATTACCTCCTAAAGGCACTACGGCTGTATGGCGGATAATACCATCTTTAAAGATAGCTACATCGGTGGTACCACCTCCTATATCCACTAACACCACTCCTGCATCTTTTTCCTCTTCGCTTAATACAGCTTTAGCAGAAGCAATAGGTTCCAAAGTAAGACCTATAGGCTTTAGATGTGCCATTTCCACACAACGAGTAATCCCTTTGATAGCGCTTACTTGCCCGATAACTAAGTGAAAAGTAGCATCTAAACGGGTTCCCATCATACCGATAGGTTCTTTAATATCTCCCACATTATCTACTTTATAGTCCTGAGGGAGTGCGTGAATTATCTTTTGTCCTGGTGAAAGTGCTATAGAGAACACCTGTTCTTTCAGGCGTTCCAAATCGTCAAAGTCTATAAGTTGTTCAGGGTCTGTACGGGTAATATAATCGCTATGTGAACGACTTATGATATTTTGTCCTGCGATACCTGCTTCTACGTTCTCAATTTCTAAGCCTGTCTTTTCTTTGGCATCTTGAATAGCATCCATAATAGATTGAGTAGTTTTAGCAATGTTAGTTACTACTCCTTTATTGATGCCTTCACTTTTAGATTGCCCATAACCTAAAATCTGAATCTTCCCGTATTCGTTCTTTGCCCCTACCATAGTTACAATCTTGGTAGTCCCGATATCTAACCCTACGTAATACTTGTTATATTTCATTTTTCACTTAAACAACTATATCTAGATGTATAGCCGATAATTTTTTGTTTAATTCGTTATTAATTAGGTCGCTCTATTCGTGTCTTTACACTTCTTTAGACGTAGCAAAGATATAGAAAAAAAGAAACTTTACAGCATTTTTTTATTAATAAGTTATCAACATTTTTATAAACAGCTGATAATCAATGTTAATAATTTGCTAAATTTCTGCTTTATTCCCCTCAATTTTAGTCTTTTTATCTCTATTTTTATCATTTTTGTGTAATCAATCGCTTACGTGCCCTCTCCAAATCTTCGGGGGTATCAATCCCTATGGTAGGAATATCGGTTAGTGCTAAACGTATTTTAAACCCATTTTCTAAATAACGAAGCTGTTCTAATTTTTCCGTTTCTTCTAATAAGGTAGGAGGTAACTCGGTGAACTGTTGTAATGCTTCTTTGCGATAGGCGTAAATACCTATGTGTTTGTAATAAGACACCTCGGTGTTAGGGTCGCGAGGAAAGGGAATGATATTCCTCGAAAAATAGAGCGCCTCTCCAAATTTGTTCACTACTACCTTCACATTATTCGGGTTTGCAATATCATCTGGGTCAGTAATACGTTCCATTAGGCTTGCTACCGCTATGCTTTTAGTAAGGTCTTTAACAAAAATATCAATTACTTTTTGTAAGTTTTCTTTATCTGTAAAAGGCTCATCTCCTTGTACATTCACAATAATATCTACGTCTAAATCTCTTGAAGCTTCTGCCAAACGGTCACTGCCACTATTGTGTTCTTTTTTACTGCGAATTACTTTGCCTCCTACCTCTCGTATCACTTTTTCTATACGGTCGTCATCAGTTACCACATACACTTCGTCAAACAAGCGGGTATCAGCTACACGTTCATAAGTATGTACAATTACAGGCTTGCCACAAAGGTCTTGCATCAGCTTTGCAGGGAAGCGTGTCGCCCCGTAGCGGGCAGGTATCATTGCTATGAGTTTCATCTCTAATTCAGTATAAACAATATTAATAACGTTAAGGGCATTAGCAAATCAGGAAGTATAATCCATACGTTCCCTTTGTTGAAATTGTGTTTTCGCTTCATCTCAGCAATGTGTAACAAGGCTGCTCCTATCAAGAATACACTAAACGGAATAGCCGTTGCCAACCAGAATCCGTCGCGAAACCAATGGCACAATATACCACAAATGCCTATCCCCAACGACACAAACCCCAATTCTTTTTGAAAACCATTAGATACCCATCCTATGGTTTTAGCTACTTTCTCACTGAGTACCGAGTGCCCTACAAAGTTAAACAACCCAAAAAAGCCTACCCCATAAACCAAATGGGTGTATAATGCGGTATATACAAAGCTTTCATCGAAAGAAAAAGCATACAGTACAACAGCTAATACCCAACAAATAAAATATACAACAAGATATATCATAGTATTGTAACTATACAAAAGGGACTATCTTTCTCTTGAGTTAGACAGTCCCTTTCTTTATATAATCATTTCTACTTCATTATTCTGCCACTTGGGGTTTCATCTGGAAATCCTCCATAAACTTAGTAGTGTAATTGCCTGCTAAGTAATCGGGGTCGTCCATTAGTTGCAAGTGGAACGGAATCGTAGTTTTCACTCCTTCTACTACAAACTCGTCTAAGGCGCGTTTCATCTTGGCAATTGCTTCCTCACGGGTTTGCGCTGTAGTGATGAGTTTCGCAATCATCGAGTCGTAATTAGGCGGAATTACATAACCACTGTACACGTGAGTATCGAGGCGCACTCCGTGACCTCCTGGGGCGTGCAAGGTGGTAATCTTACCTGGCGACGGACGGAAGTCGTTATAAGGGTCTTCCGCATTGATACGACACTCTATGGCGTGCAGTTTAGGCGTGTAGTTCTTACCTGAGATAGGCACTCCAGCAGCTACCAATATCTGTTCGCGAATAAGGTCGTAGTCTATCACTTGTTCAGTGATAGGGTGCTCTACTTGTATCCGAGTATTCATCTCCATAAAGTAGAAATTGCGGTCTTTGTCTACCAAGAACTCTACCGTTCCTGCCCCTTCATATTTAATAAACTCAGCAGCTTTCACTGCAGCTTCTCCCATACGCTTGCGAAGGTCGTCCGTCATAAAAGGCGACGGCGTTTCTTCGGTAAGTTTCTGGTGGCGACGCTGTATCGAGCAATCGCGTTCTGAAAGGTGACAAGCCTTGCCGTATTGGTCGCCTACGATTTGTATCTCAATGTGACGAGGGTCTACAATCAGCTTTTCCATATACATCGCATCGTTACCAAAGGCAGCTCCTGCTTCTTGCATCGCGCTGTTGAGGGCTTTCTCGAGGTCTTCCTCTTTCCATACATCGCGCATACCGCGACCTCCCCCACCGGCAGTAGCTTTCAGCATCACAGGGTAGCCTATTTCAGCAGCTATCTTTTTAGCGTGCTCCAACGATTCTACGAGCCCGTCAGAACCTGGTACGGTAGGCACTCCTGCGGCTTTCATAGTCGCTTTAGCTGATGCCTTATCACCCATTTTTTCAATCATTTCAGGCGATGCGCCTATAAACTTAATGCCGTGTTCTGCACAAATCTTCGAGAATTTCGCATTTTCCGAAAGAAATCCGTAACCAGGGTGTATGGCATCGGCATTGGTAATTTCGGCAGCGGCTATAATATTAGGTATTTTTAAGTATGAATCTTTGCTGGGTGGAGGACCTATACACACAGCTTCATCGGCAAAGCGCACGTGTAAGCTGTCAGCATCGGCAGTAGAATATACGGCTACCGATTTGATACCCATTTCGCGACACGTACGTATCACGCGTAAGGCAATTTCTCCACGGTTGGCTATCAATATTTTTTTAAACATAATTGTTTGGTTTATGAAGGATCCACTAAATACAATGGCTGGTCAAATTCTACAGGTGAAGAATCATCAACCAATATTTTAACTATCTTACCAGAAACTTCTGATTCTATTTCGTTGAAGAGTTTCATCGCCTCAATAATGCAAATTACACTACCTTTGGCTATGGTAGAACCTACTTCCACAAATAGCGGTTTGTCTGGACCAGGACGACGATAAAAAGTACCAATCATCGGCGATTTGATAGTAATGTATTTGCTATCGTCATCGGCAGGTGTTGCTGGTTTGCTGTCAGCAGGTTCAGCTGTAGGAAGTTGTTGTACAGGTACTTGCTGTTGCAAAGGCAATTGCGGTAGCTGTTGTGCTACGGGCAATTGTTGTACAAACACTTGCTCTTTGCCACTTTCATCAGGGTTCGTTTTAATGGTGATTTTTACATCTTCCATTTCCAATTTCACTTCGCTTGCCCCCGACTTGGCAACAAACTTAATTAAATTTTGAATGTCTCTTAAATCCATACGTGTATTGTATTTTTCTCAATAGTTGTTCCTTATTTGTGATAGAGGGCTCCGTCGTATGCCCATTTTAAGTAAATAGCTCCCCAAGTGAAACCTCCCCCAAAGGCTGCCAATACTATATTGTCTCCTTTTTTGAGTTGGTTTTCGTAGTCGTTAAGAGCTAAGATGATGGTTGCCGAAGTTGTATTGCCGTACTTGTGAATGTTGAGCATCACTTTTTCAGCAGGTAATCCCATACGCTCGGCAGTAGCATCAATAATACGTTTATTAGCTTGGTGAGGCGTAAGCCATTGCACTTCGTTTGAGGTCAAACCGTTGCGTTTGATAAGCTCCTCTGCTATGTCAGCCATTCCTGTAACCGCGTATTTAAACACCGTTTTACCGTCTTGGAATACAAAGTGTTCTTTATTAGCTACCGTTTCAGCCGTAGTCGGACAGAGAGAACCTCCTGCTTTTATGTACAAATAGTTACGTCCTATACCATCACTTCTTAAGAGTTCGTCCTGTACACCTAAACCTTCGTAGTTAGGTTCAAAGAGTGCAGCCCCTCCCCCATCGCCGAAGATAATGCAAGTAGCTCTATCGGTATAGTCTATGATAGACGACATCTTATCTGCCCCCACCAAGAGTACTTTTTTATAACGCCCTGATTCTATGTATTTAGCAGCTACCGAAACCCCAAATAGGAAGCTCGAACACGCAGCTTGCAAATCGAATGAAAAAGCATTCACAGCGCCTATTTGCGACGCTACATAAGGACCTGTAAGGGCTACAGGCATATCAGGGGTAGCCGTAGCCAAAATAACTAAGTCTATTTCTTTGGGGTCGAGACCTGTTTTGCGAATAAGGTCTTTAGCGGCTTCAATTCCTAAAAATGATGAACCTTTATTAGGGTCTTTAAGTATGCGTCTTTCTTTGATACCTGTACGGGTGTAAATCCACTCATCGTTAGTATCTACCATTTTTTCTAACATTTCATTGGTTAGAACATCTTCAGGTACATAGCCTCCGATAGCCGTAATGGCAGCGGTTATTTTCTCCATCGTAATTCTCTAAATTAATTTTTATATAACTCACATAGTGATTATTAACTCCAATAAGTAGTTTTTTCACAAAGCCCACTATGTAAATTTGGGGCAAAAGTACATAATATTTTTGATTTAGCACCAATATGCAAAGAGTTTTTTTACTGAATATCCTTTTAAGAGCTTATTTTTAATGATGCAAAATTTTTACAAATAAATAAAACCCTAATAAAATGAACTTTTAAACTATTATAAAACACCCTATCTCCACCCTGCTACTCAGGTTTCATTTGTTCATCATTCGTTTATGTATAAACTTTGCAGAAGTTTGAAACTCTAACAAAGTTAAAAACCTCCAATAATCATCTTTTTATCTTTACCTCAACTTCAACTTACCTTCGCTTTAGCATCGCTCCTCCTTCGTCTTTCCCTCATCTGCCCGTACATTCTTTGTTCGTCTTTTATTCGTCCATTGTTCGTCTCATTTTTCCGTTACTACACTCCCTCTCCTTGGGAGAGGGCTGGGGAGAGGATATTTTGTTCGTCTTTTGTTCGTCTTTTGTTCGTTAATTATTTATCCGCCCGTGCGGCTCGCACCGTCTTTCCTATAAGCTTCTCCCAAATTAATCATTAAACAATCGGTATTATTAGCATTTTTGGCATTGTGGTATTAAACTCATTTATCCATTTGATAATCAATAAATATATAAGAATATTCACCCCTTATACCAGCCTTTCAAATATAAATAAAATATAATTTTTTAGGACTTTATTTTTCTATGTTCAGTAAAATATATATCTTTGCCGTTTGAAGAGATAAAATAAGTAAATTATTTAATTAAAAAAATGCAAAACAAAGGACTTGTGAAACTATTTGCCATATTGTTTGGGCTAATATGTATTTATCAGCTTTCATTCACCTACGTGGCAGGTAGAGTAGAAGATGAAGCCAAAGCATTCGCTGAGGCAAAAGTGCCTAATACTCAAGCTGACTATATCGCTAAACGCGAAGCTATAGAAGCTAAGTATTTGGACGATAAAATGGGGCAAGATGTCTATAACCTCGGTTTTACAAAATTCACTTATGCTGAAGTAAAAGCTAAAGAATTGAACCGCGGTCTCGACCTTAAAGGCGGTATCAACGTGATTCTGCAAATTTCCGTAAAAGACATCTTGAGAGGTCTTGCTGACAACTCCAAAGACCCTATCTTTAACAAATCATTAGCCGAAGCCGATGAACAGCTCCGCAAAACCGACAAAACCTACTTGGATTTGTTCTTCGAGGCTTACGCTAAGAACGGAGGTAAATTAGCCTCCCCCGATGTGTTCGCTAATAAAACCCTCAGCGATCAAATCAACTTCCAAATGAGTGATAGTGAGGTGCGCCCTATCATCAGAAAACGCGTAGACGAGTCTATCGTATCTGCTTTCGAGGTATTGCGCAAACGTATCGATAAATTTGGCGTTTCTCAACCTAATATCCAGCGTCTTGGTAACTCAGGTCGTATCCTTGTAGAACTTCCAGGTGCTAAAGATATCACTCGTGTGCAATCTCTCTTGCAAAGTACCGCTCAGCTTGAGTTCTGGGAAACTTATAAGAATACTGATGTTTTCCCTTATTTACAAGCCCTCAACGAGCAACTTAAATCTACTGCTAAAACTACAGATAAAGTAAAAGATACGCTCACAGCCGCTACTCAATCAGGTAGTAGTGCTATCGACTCTCTACTTACTGATGTAAAGAAGGATTCTGTTCCTACTCAACAAGGAAAAGGAAATCCTTTGTTTGACCTTATCAAAGCTAATTCTTATGAAGGTTCTCCAGTACTTTTTACAGTAAGTTTAAAAGATACTGCTCAAGTAAATAGCTATATCAATTCTCCTGAAGCAAAACATTTGATTCCTGCTTCATTGCAGTATGTAAAATTCGCTTGGGGTAAACCTGATAAAAAGACCTCCCTTATCGAACTTTATGCCCTAAAAGGCAACCGCGATAACACCCCTCCTCTTACAGGTAACGTAGTAACCCAAGCCGAACAAACTTACGACGTTCGCAACCAGCCTGCCGTATCTATGCAAATGGACGGTAAAGGAGCACGCATTTGGGAAGCGCTTACTGGTAAAGCATTTACTCAAAATACCAATATTGCTATCGTACTCGATAACATCGTATATTCAGCACCAGGAGTAACTACAGGTGCTATTTCAGGAGGTCGCTCTGAAATTACAGGGCATTTTACTTTAAATGAAGCTGTCGACCTTGCTAACGTGCTCCGTGCTGGTAAATTACCTGCAAGTGCTGATATCGTACAATCTGAAATCGTAGGACCTTCTTTGGGACAAGAAGCTATCGATAGCGGTATGAACTCTTTCCTTATCGCTACTATCTTCATCTTTGCGTGGATGATATTCTACTACGGTCGTGCGGGTATTTATGCCGACCTCGCTTTGGTATTCAATATACTCCTTATATTTGGAGTGTTAGCAAGTATAGAAGCTGTACTTACGCTCCCTGGTATTGCGGGTATCGTGCTTACCATTGGTATGGCAGTCGACTCGAATGTGCTGATATTCGAGCGGTCGAAAGAAGAACTGCGCAAAGGTAAAAACATCAATCAAGCAGTGGTTGATGGTTTCAAACACGCCTTATCATCTATCTTAGACTCCAACATTACTACAGCGCTTACTGCTCTTATCTTGTTGTTCTTTGGTAGTGGTCCTATCCAAGGTTTTGCAACTACCTTGCTTATTGGTATTGCAACTACTTTGTTCACCGCTATTTTTATCACTCGCTTGTTTATTGACTATAGCGTTGAGAAAAAACACACGCTTACTTTCACCACTCCTATTACTAAGAACTGGTTCAAAAATGTAGATCTCAACTTCATCGGCAAGCGCAAAATAGGATATGCTTTTTCTATTATCCTATCAATAATAGGTATCATTTCTCTCTCTACTCGTGGTCTCGACCAAGGTATCGATTTCGTAGGTGGTAGAACTTACCAAATTCGTTTTGAAAAAGAAGTTAATCCTACCCAAGTAGCCGATGCGCTCAAAACTACTTTAGGAAATGTGGAAGTGAAGACTTTTGGTGCTCCTAACCAAGTGAAAATCGCTACTAAGTATAAAGTACAAGAAGAAAGTACTGAAGTAGATAATGAAATACAAGAGCTCTTGTACAAAGGCTTACAGAAATTCTTACCTGAAGGTACTTCATTCGATAGTTTTGCTAAAGCTACTTCTACTGATAAGATTGGTATTATGCAATCTATGAAAGTAGGACCTACTATCGCTGAAGATATTAAAAGCAGTGCGTTCTGGTCTGTTATCGGTTCGCTTATTGTAATCGGTCTATATATCTTATTCCGTTTCCGCAAATGGCAGTTCTCTATGGGTGCAATTGTATCTTCAGCACACGACGTACTAATGGTACTTGGTATTTATTCGCTCACTTATAGCATTATGCCTTTCAATATGGAAATCGACCAAGCTTTTATCGCGGCTATCCTTACAGTAGTAGGTTACTCACTAAACGACACGGTGATTATCTACGACCGCATCAGGGAAGTAATGCGTGAGCCTCATTGGTCAAGGGAGAAAATCAATCACGCGCTCAACGCTACCCTTAGCCGTACCTTGAACACCTCATTCACTACTTTGGCAGTACTCGTTACTATCTTTATCTTTGGTGGTGAAACCTTGCGTGGCTTTATGTTTGCAATGATTATCGGGGTTTTCATCGGTACTTACTCTTCTGTCTTCGTGGCAGCTCCTCTCATTTACGACACTGTAAAGGACGAAGCTGACCATACTAAAGAACAATCTAAGAAGTAATATCTAATTACTGAATATATAAAAGGGACTGTCCTAAAAAGGATAGTCCCTTTTTCTATACGGGTAGAAAAAAGTGAAAAACTACTTGCAAATATCAATTATAAACTCTAACTTTGCCTTTCAAAAAAACTAAGTAATATGAAAACATACGACATTGTTATCATCGGTTCAGGTCCTGGCGGTTATGTAGCCGCCATTCGCGCAGGTCAATTGGGCTTTAAAACTGCCCTTATTGAAAAATATAATACCTTAGGAGGCACTTGCCTTAATGTAGGTTGTATCCCTTCTAAAGCCTTACTCGACTCTTCTCACCACTACGAAGACGCTTCCAAACACCTCGAAGCCCACGGTATTGAAATCACAGGCAAAGTAAAGTTTAGCTTAGAGAAAATGATTGCTCGTAAGGCAGCTGTGGTAGAGCAAACTTGCGCAGGGGTAAAGTTCCTAATGGAGAAAAACAAAGTAGATGTTTTTACCGGGGTAGGGAGCTTTGTATCACCCACACAAATTAAGATTACTCCTAATAAAGGCAAGGCAGAGACCATAGAAGCAAAGCACACCGTTATTGCTACCGGCTCTAAACCCGCTTCCTTACCTTCTATTACAGTCGATAAAGAACGTATTATTACTTCTACTGAAGCCCTCCAGCTAAAAGAAGTACCAGAACACCTCATCGTGATTGGTGGGGGCGTAATAGGCTTAGAATTGGGGCAAGTATACAGTCGCTTAGGAGCTAAAGTGTCGGTAGTAGAATACACCGATAGCATTATCCCTACAATGGATAGAGGCTTAGGGCGCGAACTCACCAAAGTACTCAAAAAACAAGGCTTTGCTTTCTATACAGGTCATCAGGTGAAAGAAGTAACTCGCAAGGGCAAAACGGTAACTGTAAAAGCTACCACTCCCAAAGGCGAAGAGCTTATCCTTAAAGGTGATTACTGCTTAGTAGCCGTAGGTCGTCGCCCTTATACCGAGGGTCTTAACCTCGAAGTAGCAGGTGTACAGAAAGACGAACGCGGTAGGGTAATAGTAAACGACCACCTGCAAACCAATGTGCCTAACATCTATGCCATAGGTGATGTAGTACGCGGGGCTATGCTCGCCCATAAAGCCGAAGAAGAAGGCGTATTGGTAGTAGAACAACTCGCTGGACAAAAACCACATATCGACTATAATCTTATCCCTGGTGTTGTTTACACCTGGCCTGAAGTAGCTTCAGTAGGAAAAAGTGAAGAGCAACTAAAAGCTGACGGCATAGCCTATAAAGTAGGGCAATTTGCTTTTCGTGCCTTAGGGCGCGCCCGTGCCAGTATGGATACCGACGGCTTTGTAAAGATTTTAGCTGACCCCCAAACCGATGAAGTACTTGGCGTACACATCATTGGAGCTCGTGCTGCCGATATGATAGCCGAAGCCGTTACAGCAATGGAGTTCCGTGCCAGTGCCGAAGATATCGCTCGCATCTGCCACGCTCACCCTACCTTTACCGAAGCAATAAAGGAAGCCGCCCTTGCTACCACCGAAAACCGCGCTATCCATAGTTAATGATTAATAATTAATGCTATATGAAATCAACCATCTTATTTTGCCTATTCTGCCTCCCTTTGTGCGCTTTTTCGCAATATAGCATTACAGGAAACCTAATCAGTAAAGAACAACCTGTGAGCAACTGTGTCGTTAAGCTCCTCTCGCAGGGCAAAGTTGTGCATACTACCGCTTCAAATGAAAAGGGTACTTTTTCTTTTGAAAACCTTTCAGCAGGGCAATACCAGCTAAATGTGGTTTCTATTTTCTATGAGCCTTTTCAGCAAGAGCTAATGGTAGATAAGAATATCGCATTAGGCAATATTGTGATTACCGAGAAAGTAGAAAACCTTAAAGAAGTAACTGTTACTGGTCGGAAAAATCCTGTTATCCCTACTGAAACGGGCTCACTTATTGAAGTAACAGGCACACGGCTCGCCTATCGCTCTGCGGTGACCGATATTTTAGAGTATGCTCCCAGCATCTCCACTACCAATGGCTTGAAAATCTATGGCAATGACGATATTTTAATAATGCTCGATGGTAAGGAATTACACCTCGATAAAGACAAAATAGCGTTTTTCTTAAATAAGATACCCGTCAAGAGTATTAAAAATATTGAAGTAGTTGATAAGATTGATGCCAGTGTCGATAGCTCAAAAGCAGGCGTCATAAAAATAACGACTATTGCAAAATACGGCTGGGTAGGCTCGTTAAGTCACAATTTTTTTTACGACCCAAAATTAGGTTATACAGACGATGCAACACTGTTTTATTCTACTGATAAATATCGCCTTTTTACTAACCTATACCACAGCCGACATCACTCTTTTAGCGAAGATAAGGAACAATCTCTTTTGAGAAATAACAATACTCTTTATCAAAATACCTCAGAACTACAGTTAAAGCGGAAAGAAAACGGAATAACACTAGGAGCAGATTACTATTTCAATAAAAAATCTACTCTTAGCTTTCTGTATATTTATAATTATGATGCTGATGCCGACAAAGAATACAATGGTTTAACTAACGTGTATAACAACAATGTGCTTAACCATCATTTTAGTACGAACAGAAAATGGGACGCCATATCTAATGACCACTCTTTCTCACTGAACTTCGACCGCACTACTGACTCCTTAGGTTCAAATATCAAAATAGCCTTAGACTTGGTTAAGAAAAAGTATGAAAGTCCTCTTACTGAAAAAGATATTTATTACCGCACAGTAACTACCGAAGAAAATAGCGAGCGAGACTCATATTCTTACAGCGATGTTTACGCCTTCAAAACTACTTGGAGTAAGTTTTTTACCTCTAAATACCCTTCAGAAAAGCAGAACTTAGTGCTTGGATTGCGTTATTCATTGGTAGACAATCAAGATGAGTTTGTTTATTTTGATATTTTGCCTACCCAAAAGTTAAAAAACACTAACTTTTCTAAGGATTTCTACTTCAAAGAACACATCTTCGCCACTTTTGCCAATTACGCCTTCCCTCTTACTCAAAAATCAAAGTTCTCAGTAGGCTTACGTTCTGAATATAATTACAATACGTTTAGCAATCACTTAGATAATTTCCATAACGACAACACACAATGGTCACTCAATGCCCTCTATACTACCAAGCTCGGCAAAGAAACCTTCTTCTTTTCTGCTCGCCGATGGTTCAGCAGGGTGAATTACAGTCTGTTCAACCCTACCTATATCAAAAGTTCTCCTACCGATGCCTATACAGGTAATAAAGATTTAAGTCCCATAGAAGGATATACGTTGCAATCGGGTTATAGGTGGAAAAAAGTAGATATGGCTGTGGCTTACCGCTATTCCGAAAAAAATGTGCTTAACATTCCTACCGCTATTGCTGGCGTAATAACTACTCGCCCCGAGAATGTAGGTTATAAAAACGATGTGTTTTTGTTCCTATCCCGTTTTACTAAGTTCACCGATTGGTGGGAGTGCAATGCAAAATTCACAGGAGGGTATTTTAACTTCAAGTATTTAGGGAATGCTTTCAACTCCTTATATGCCGAGTTTTACACCTCACAGCGATTTTACCTCCCCAAAGATATCGAAGCCTCTCTCACTTACCAATATACCTCAACCAATAAGAGTTTGTATATCAAAAACTATTACAATCACCAGCTCAACTTTAACCTAATGATTCCTCTTTCTGATTCTTTTCAGTTAAAAGCTTCATTAGATGATATATTTAACACCTCTCGTTCTAAAAGCGAATACGATTTCAACGGCATTTATAATACATCTTATTATAAATTTAACACCCGTAGTTTTTATATTGGTATCAATTATGATTTTGCCAAAGGTAAAAAAGTGAATGACAATATAAGAAACACAGGAGCAGAAGACGAGAAAAACAGACTTAAACGATAATGATTTGTGGCTAATGCTGAATAGTTAATGATTAGTGGTAAATACAGTGATAAAAATAATTAAGAAAAAGTTTGTTTCTTTCAAAATAAATAGTAACTTTGCCTCAACTAACCAGTAGCATATAGATTTATGAAAGAAAGTATTTTAAAATCAAAGAGCTTAGCTTTTGCTATCAGAATTGTTAATTTTTATAAATATCAATGTGAAAATAAGAAAGAATTTGTGCTCTCTAAACAACTCTTGCGCAGTGGCACTTCAATAGGTGCAATGGTTCGTGAATCAGAGCACGCCGAGAGTAAAGTAGATTTCGTTCATAAGTTATCTATTGCCCAAAAAGAAATAAATGAAACACTGTATTGGTTAGAATTATTATTCGAAACAAAATATATTACTCTAAAAGAGTACGAAAGTATTTCAGCCGATGCTGTAGAACTCATCAAACTGCTAACCAGTAGTATCAAAACAGTAAAAACTACAATTAACCATTAATCATTAATAATTAACCATTAATCATTATGAGTAGATTTTCCGATACCCAAACCGCTTTTGCCCTCAAAAGCCAATCCGAACTCAACTGGGCTTACCGCCTTTTTAAACTTATTGGCAGTAATACCCTTACTCGTGTGGGCACTGCCCTTACCAACTTCTCCTTAAAACTGCGCCTGCCCGTCGAAGGACTCATCAAGCGCACCGTCTTTAAGCAGTTCTGCGGAGGTATCTCCGAACAAGACTGCCTTCCCGTAATCCAAAAGATGCATCAAAAAGGAGTAGGCTCTGTGCTCGACTATTCCGTAGAAGGTAAAGAAGACGAATCCTCTATCGAAGCTACTTTCGAAAAAACAATGGAAACCATCGATTTTGGTAATCTCCATCGCAACGAAGGTATTCCTATTGTGGTATTTAAACCTACAGGATTTGGGCGTTTTGCCATCTTCCAAAAACTCACCGAGAAAAAAGCCCTTACCCCCGAAGAAGAAAAAGAATGGGAGCGCATCAAATCTCGTTTCGACGCAGCCTGCAAGCGCGCCTACGAGTATAAAATTCCTATTTTGGTAGACGCCGAAGAAAGCTGGATGCAAACTGCTGCCGATGACCTCGTAGAAGAGATGATGCAGAAGTACAACAAAGAAGAACCTATCGTATACAATACCTTGCAAATGTACCGCCACGACCGTTTGCCTTACCTAAAAGAACTTTATGAACGTGCCATAGATAAAGGCTTCTACATAGGCGTAAAAATCGTACGAGGTGCCTATATGGAAAAAGAAAACGAACGTGCTGCCGAGCTAGGCTATCCCACTCCCATTTGCCCCAGCAAGCAAGCAACCGACGATAATTATAACGCTGTTGTGCGCTATATTATTGACCATATCGATAGGATTGCGCTCTTTGCAGGTACTCACAACGAAGAAAGTGCTGCCCTGGTAATGGATTTGATGCACAAAAAAGGCTTGCAACCTAACGACAAACGCGTGTGGATAGCACAACTCTACGGAATGAGCGACCATATCAGCTTCAATGCCTCTAAGGAAGGCTATAACGTAGCCAAATATTTGCCTTTTGGTCCTGTGCGCGAAGTGATGCCTTACCTTATCCGCCGAGCCGAAGAAAATACGTCAGTAGCAGGGCAAACAGGACGTGAACTCACTTTGCTAAAAGCAGAGAAAAAGCGCCGAAAAGAAACTGCTAACCAGTAAAAATAAGTTTTTATTATTCTTTGTAACTCTCGTTTTTGCACTTCTTGCAAAAACGAGAGTTATTTTTATTCCCAATTACTACCCTCTTACCTTCGCTCATTGTTTGTTTTTTGTTCGTCATTTCTTTATCTGTCCGTGCGGCTCGCACCGTCATTTGTTCGTTCTTTGTTCGTCATTTGTTCGTCTTTTGTTCGTCTTTTGTTCGTCTTTTGTTCGTCTTTTGTTCGTCTTTTGTTTATATGCCTGTGCGGCTCGCACCGTCTTTTCTCTAACTGCCTGTCGTGCTACGACTGCCCGTGCGGCTCGCACCTGTTCGTGTGGCTCACACCAGCCCGTGCGACTCGCACTGTCACTCGTCATTGATTTGGTATTTTTAGCATTATTGGTATTATTGGTATTAAATTAGTTGCTAATTCAAAAAAAAGTTGTACTTTTGCGTGATTTTCTATCTTAAAACAAAAAATATAAGAATGGCACGTTCCATCGATTCATTTAACAAACGAAGATTAATTACCTCCTATTTTTCGGTAATAGTGAGCATTACCTTAGTGCTCTTTCTTATGGGCTTTTTTAGTTTTTTAGTATTAAGTGCTAATAAATTAGCCAATTACTTCAAAGAGCAAGTAACCGTTACCGTCTTGATAAAGGACGACGCTAAAAATGCCGACATCGAACAGTTACAGAAAACTCTTTCAGTAGCGAGTTTTGTAAAGTCAGTGCGTTTTGTATCAAAAGAAGTTGCTGCCGAAAAGTTCAGTAAGGATATCGGCGAAGATTTTGTTACCTTCATCGGTACTAACCCTCTGCAAAACACCATCGATTTAAGCCTAAAAGCCGAATATGCCGAGCCCGATAAGATGCGCGAAATCAAACGTGAGTTAGAGCAAAACTCTTTTGTTACCGAAGTAGTATACGACCAATCTTTGGTAGCTCTTATCCACGAAAATGTGAACAGAATAGGTATTGTTACATTAATTTTCAGCGCCCTATTCACTTTTGTATCTATCTTGCTTATCAATGCATCTATTCGCCTCTCCATTTATTCCAAACGTTTTATTATCAAAACAATGCAATTAGTAGGGGCTACGCGCAGTTTCATACGCCGTCCGTTTTTATGGACAAATGTACGCTTGGGCATTCTCAGCGCTCTAATAGCCATAGTGCTTTTTTATCTATCGCTTTTGGCTATTGTAAAGTCATATCCTGAGTTTAATATCTTAATGGATACAGGTACTTTAAGCATTGTTTTTATAAGCATTATAACCATTGGGATACTCATCAGTTGGCTAAGCACCTATTTTGCTACACAACGTTTCCTAAACCTCAATACCAACGACCTTTATTATTAACCATTAATCATTAATAATTAATCACTGATGAAACATCATTCAACTTTCATTTTTGAAAAGAAAAACTATCTTATTATGGCTATTGGCTTAATAGTAATAGCCCTTGGTTTTATAACAATGAGCGGTGGTGGTAGCGATAATCCCGCTGTGTTCGACCCCTCTATTTTCAATTTCCGACGTATTCACTTAGCTCCTGCTTTGGTACTTTTAGGTTTTGCCATTGAAATTTACGCCATTCTAGTAAATCCTAAAACTGATAAAAAACAAGACGAAAAATAAGAATGAGTACACTGCAAGCTATTATTATTGCTATTATCGAAGGACTTACCGAGTACCTTCCTATCTCATCAACCGCACATATGGGCTTTACCGCTGCCCTTATGGAAATGCCCGACGACGAGTATTTGAAAATGTTCCAAGTGTCCATACAGTTTGGTGCTATCCTCTCGATAGTAGTACTCTATTGGCGCAAGTTCTTCGACTTTTCTAATTGGAACTTCTATTTCAAATTAGCGTGTGCCGTTATCCCTGCTCTTATATTAGGTAAGCTTTTCGATGATAAGATTGAAGCAGTTTTGGGCAACCAAAAAGCGATTGCTATTACCCTGATTGTGGGCGGTATTATCCTTATTTTTGTAGACAATTGGTTCAAACATCCTACAATTCACAACGAGAAAGACATCACAATAAAGAAAGCCGTGACTATTGGTTTTTGGCAGTGTTTAGCAATGATGCCAGGCACTTCGCGCTCTGCTGCTTCTATTATTGGCGGAATGACGCAAGGGCTCACTCGCAAAGCCGCCGCTGAGTTCTCTTTCTTCTTAGCCGTTCCTACGATGCTGGCTGTAACCGTGTATTCTATTTTCTTGAAGAAATGGGGTACTGCCCAGGAGAAAGGCTACGAGCTGATAATGAAAACTGATGAGAGTTTTTGGTTGTTTATCATAGGTAATGTAATAGCTTTTGTGGTAGCAATGATAGCCGTGAAATTCTTTATACATATCCTCACCAAATTTGGTTTTAAAGTATGGGGCATTTACCGCATTGTTATTGGAGCAGTATTACTGATTTATTTCTCAATTAACAATTAATTATCTTTCCCTCCTACCCTTACCTTTTACTTTTTACCTTTTTTCACAAAATGAAAATATTACTTTTAATTGTAGCTTTCTGTTTTATTCTTATTCAATCTATAAAAGCTCAAACCGATAGCTTATCAGTACTCCACGAATCGGTACTCACAGCCGATACTTTGCAAGTAGCTACTGAAAAACCTAAACTCAAACAGGTATTACTTCCTGCTTCTCTCATTACCTTAGGAGTTATCTCCAACGCTACTTATATCAATCGTTATGTACAACGACACGCTTATAGATATTCCGGCGGACAGAAGTTGCGCTTCGATGATTATATACAGTATCTACCTATTGCCAGCGTCTTTGCTTATAGCAATTTAGGTATAAAAGCCAAGCACAGTGTAAAGGAGCGACTCATAGTAGGTGCTACGGCTTATGCCATTACGGCAGCTTTAGTAAATGGAGTAAAATATAGTGTCAGAATACATCGTCCCGATGAAAGTGCTTACAATTCTTTCCCTTCAGGACATACAGCTACCGCTTTTACAGGTATGGAAATCCTTTGGCAAGAGTACAAAGATGAGAATATATGGGTAGGTATCAGTGGCTATGCTATAGCTACCACCGTAGGTGCAATGCGTTTGTACAATAATCGCCATTGGATAGGCGATGTGCTTGTAGGGGCAGGTATAGGTATCCTTAGTGCCAAAACAGCCTATTGGCTCTTGCCATATACTTCCAAATGGCTTACACGCAAAGAGAAATCTTCGGTACAAATGGCTGTTTACCCCGTTTATTCCGAAGAAATGAAAGGAGTGGGGCTCACCTTATTTCGCTAAAAACACCTTCTAATGGCTATTATTACCACTATATTAAACAAAGTTCCACGCCCTTGGCTTATAAAGATGAGCTATTGGGTGCGTCCGTTTTTAGCTTTCTACTTGCGAGGAAAGAAATACCAAGACCCTATTGATGGCAAGACTTTTAGGAAATTCTTACCATATGGCTACGGCAAAGCTCGTCCCAATGTACTCTCGCCCTCTACCCTATCGCTTGAACGCCACCGATTGCTTTGGCTCTATCTTACTCGTGAAACCGATTTCTTTACACGTGAGCTAAAAGTGCTACACGTCGCTCCTGAACAAGCCTTCTATAAACGCTTTAAAAAACAACCTAACCTCAATTACCTCACCACCGACCTATATTCTCCTTTGGCAGATGTAAAAGCCGATTTATGTGCTTTGCCTTTTGAAGACGAATGTTTTGATGTGATATTTTGCAACCACGTATTGGAGCATATCCAAGATGATACCCAAGCTATGAAAGAGCTTTATCGTGTGATGAAAAAGGGGGGTTGGGGTATTTTTCAAGTACCACAGGACTACCACAGAGCCATTACGTTTGAAGATAACACCATTACCGACCCGAAAGAACGCACCCGTATTTTTGGTCAGTATGACCACGTAAGGGTCTACGGTTTAGACTATTTTGATAAATTGCGCAGTATAGGCTTCGAAGTAGAGGAACTGCAATACGCTTCCCATTTCACAGCTGAAGAAATAGAACGGTATCGTATTGTTGATGAAGAAATCATTCCTTTGTGCAAGAAAAAGTAAAAATTTAATAATTAAATAATGAAATATCTATTTTTAAGTATCGCAATAGGTTTAGTAGCTTGCCAGTCTCCCATAAAAGATGAAATTCATCTTATAAGTGGAGAGGCACAAGGTAGCACTTATCACATTAAGTACATTAGCAAAACTAAAGAAGACTTAAAACCTGCCATAGACTCTATTTTACAAGTGATAGATAAGTCTATGTCTACCTATAAACCAGATTCTGACATTTCTAAAATCAATGCAGGAGATAAAAATGTAGTGGTAGACGAACATTTCAGGAAGGTTTTTGAAGCCTCTCAGCAAATATGGCAAGAAAGTGAAGGTTTGTTTGACCCTACGGTAGGTGTATTAGTAAATGCTTGGGGGTTCGGTAAACAAAAGATAACTGAGGATAAACTCCCCACAGATGAAAGAATAGCAGAACTAAAAAAATATGTAGGCTTTAATAAAGTACATCTCACAGCCGATAACCATATTGAAAAAGAGTCTCCTGAAATACTGTTTGACTTTAATGCCATAGCACAAGGCTATACCTCCGATGTAGTTGCGGCTTTTCTCAGCTCAAAAGGTATTGAGAATTATATAGTAGAGATAGCAGGTGAGATGTATCTGAAAGGAAGGAATACTGTAGAGAACAAAGCGTGGACGATAGGCGTAGAAAACCCTATTAAACCTTTGGACGATCGCGAATTGGTAGCTACTATACAATTTACCAATCAAGGATTGGCAACCTCTGGTAACTATCGCAAAGTATGGACAGATAGTAATGGGCGCAAATATGTACATTCTATTAACCCTATTACCGGACGTGCTACCCAAAGCGATGTGCTCAGTGCTACAGTAGTTGCTCCTTCCACTATGTTTGCTGATGGATATGCTACTATGTTTATGGTAATGGGATTGGAAAAGAGCAAAGCTTTCTTAGAAAAACACCCCAATATGGCTGTACTTTTAGTGTATAGTAACGAACAAAACGAAGAACTTACCTTTAAGACAAAGACTTTTGAAAAATTAATAATTCAGTAAAGATTTTTTATTTATGAAAATAGGAATTATAGGTGCAATGGAGCTTGAGATAGATAGTTTAAGAACTTCTATTGAGTCTTGCAAAGAAACTAAAATAGGACGTTTTGTTTTTTATGAAGGTTCTCTTAATGGGATAGAAGTAGTATTATTACTTTCAGGTATAGGTAAAGTAAGCGCTTCGGTTGCGACCACTTTACTTATAGAAAGATACAATCCATCGCTTATTATTAATACAGGTACTGCCGGAGGCTTAGGTGATACTTCGGTACACGATATAATCTTAGCTAATGAAGTACGCCACCACGATGTAGACGTCACGGCTTTTGGGTATGAAATAGGTCAGCAAGCACAAATGCCTCCTGCCTTTATTGCTAACACGCAATGGACAGAAAAACTAAAACAAGTAGCCGAACGATACAGCCATACACTTCACTACGGACAAGTAGTAAGTGGAGACTCTTTTATTTCCTCGCCCACCCGACTACAAGAAATTGCTAATACCTTCCCTAAAGCAAAAGCCGTAGAGATGGAAGCAGCAGCTATTGCTCAAACCTGCTACTTATTAAACATTCCATTTGTAATGCTTCGCGCTATTTCTGATAAGGCAGGCGAAGGGAATGCGGTATCATATGAGACTTTTGTAGTAGAGGCAGGCAAACTGTCTGCAACTATTATAAAAGCATTCTTAGCCTCTATCTCTGAAACATAGGAAAAGTACACATATAACAAATAAGGGACTGAATTATGTAATTCAATCCCTTATTTTTTTATACTTACAGAAATATTCCTATTTTAAAAACTGACGTACTTCTTCTTTTAAATGACTTAGTGCATTAGCCGAAGGAGTGGCTTTCTCTACAAACTCTTTAAATATAGCTTCTACCATAGCTTGTGAGTCTTTTACTTCTTCGGTTAGGGCTACTTTACGAATTATTTGGATAGTAGCCATTTTAGCAGTACGAATAATATTCCATAGCTTTTCACTGAGGTATATTTGTTGTGCTAAGTTATGTTCAAATTCTTCATCAATAGAGTTTACAAGCAATGCTTCATACTCTTTCTTAGAAAAGTTATGAGGAGGAATGCGCAAAAATAGTTGTTGAGGAGACATTCGCTCTAAGAAAAGTGTCATTCGCTCGTATGCTTGTAAGCGGATAGGCATTGTGTACTTTTGATTTTCTTTATGAAGAAGAAACAATCGCTTTTTATCTTCATTTTCAATATGTATTCTAAAAAAATAAAAGGCTACCGCTCCTACAATAAGAGCCGGAACGCAATACATAATAAAGGTAATAATCTGGTCAGACATAAATAATTAAGATTCTTTTGATAATAATATTTTTTCTAAGTTAGGACTGAAAATATCTTCAAAAGCCGATATGATACGTCCGTTTTTATCTATAATTACTGATTTGTTGATATTATTGATTAAAAACTTTTGCGACAAATCTATGAAATTGATAGAGTGATATTGGTCAGTCCAATCGGTATTTGAGATTTGTTTGCGCCATTGAGTTTTATCCTGCCCTATATCAATACCTACAAACTTTACATTGGGAAATAGCTTCTTTAACTGACTCACTCTTCCGAAGATAAGTTTAGAAAGCTCTTTCTGATTGACCGACCAAAAGTAATAAATAGTTACCTCCGGCTGTTGTATTTCCGAAAACTTAGTAGGTTCACCGTTTGCATTAATCAAATCAAAATCGGGAGGAATTCTTCCCGCTTGTAGTGCTATTACGTTTCTAAAAACCTTATCTAATTCGGCTTTATACTTGTTATCTTTGTTATACTTAGCAAATTTATCGAAGTAATCTTTATACTCGGTGTGCTCTTGGATATTAAAAATATAAGCATAAGCTGCATTTCGGTATAGGTTATCTCTCAAACTTCCCTTGGTAAAAAGACTATCGATGATTTTAATCTTTTGCAAATGGAAACCTAATTCTCTACTTACATCTACCAAAGTGTGAGTATCATAGGTGTATTGGGTAAAAGCCAAATTATTGACATACATTACCATATACCTATAATAAGGACGGAAATACTCTAAAAAACTATCGTTATAATTAATTTGTTTACGATAGTCGTAAAAGTTATAGGGTAGTAAATCTACGATTGAAATGTTGTTCTTATTTTGATAAACAAAAGGATATATCTCCATTTCTTTATAGATAGGAAAAGTAGCGCTTACTAAGGCTAAATCTTTTGCTTTCTCGGTGAGCTGAGGATTTAGTTTGAGAAAATCATCATACTCCCGTTTTCTTTCTTGATATAAGGAATCACTTTTGTTTTTGTACTGCATAGGTGGCAAAGAATGAAACTTCCTAAAAACTTCTTCTTGCGCATCTGACATCTTAGATTGTGAGAGTAAGAAGTTATTAATAGCAGAACCTTTACCCGAAAATGAGATACTTTCTTCAAAACTTAGTGCATTGGCATACACTACCACACTGTCCTTAGGTTCTACATACACATATTGATACTTACCATCTGTTTCAAAGTTAAACAACTCTCCTTCGGTTATATTTAGGTTAAACAGGAAAGTTTTATTCTTATCTAAATAAGCAGTATCTATAGGAGTATCATTGCTGTATAGAACAACAAAAGAGTCCTTTGCATTAGGAAAAAAGCCACTTATTATAGTAGGCTCATTACGCTTACCCTTGCAAGCGATTAAAGTGCTTAAAAGCACCCATAATATTAGCCGATTCATCTTCATCACCAATAAGCATTCAACTATTTGGGGGCAAAAATATAACATTATCTAAACACGGTGAGTTAAGAATATGTTAAAAATATACCCCCTACTAAATATTAACATTTATTAGTAATTCGCTGTTTGAATTAGCTTCTCATTGATAGCAAATTAGCTTTCTTTCTCCTTGCTCACTTCAAAGAGAAATTTCTTTTCTTGGTCGGTTAAACTTGCATAACCACTGGCACTGATTTTCTCTAACAGTTGATTGACCTGATGTGCTCGTATCTGTTGTTCTTCTGAAACGACTTTCTTCTCTTTTTTAGGAGACTCTTCTTGGGGCATTTTTGCTTTTTTAGGAATACGAAAACTGTACTTTGAAGTAAGTCCTGCGAATATCCCTCCTAAAATACCTCCGAAGTGGGCTATCTTACCTCCTGTGTTTACTGATATATTCAGTATATCGAAAAGGATAAAAGCCAATATAACGTACAGCAATTTTATTTTAAAGGTAAAAATATAGACATTATAGGAGGGGAACAGGGTTACCACGAAAGCTAAGGCTCCCATAACAGCAGCTGAAGCTCCTAAGAGCATCGTATTATCAGTGAAGGAGGGGAAGAAGTGACCTATGGTTAGAAAAGTGATTCCGCCACCTATAATCCCAAAGCTATAGGCTTTTACAAATTGTTTTCCGTTAAAGAGATTGAAGAAAATATGCCCTGTGAAAAATAACAGGAGCATATTCCAAAACAGGTGTTGAATGCTTACGTGATAGAAAGCATAAGAAATGAGCGTCCAAGGTTGTTTTAAAAACAGAGGTAACGATTGAGGCATACATAGCCACTGATTAAGCTGCTCTTGTGTTACTTTGTTAGTATACACTACAAGTTTGCTTATACCCAATAGCAATGTACAAGCCACAATTACGCTATTAGCTGTGTTTAATTTTCCTGACATTGACGTAATATTAATGAGGCTGTTTTTTCGCTTGCTCCTTCTCCGCCTAACCTTTCTCTCAGCAAAACATAATCTTTAAACACTTCGTAACGGTGCCTATAAGTAGTGAGCTTGTTAAGCTCAGCTTCTAAATTCTTTTTAGTAAGGTCACCTTGAATAAGCTCAGTAACCACAGGCTTATCCATAATGAGGTTTACTAACGAAATGTACTTGAGCTTGATAATGCGTTTGGCTATATGATAGGAAATCCAATTGCCTTTGTAGCACACCACTTCGGGGACGTTGAGCAAGGCGGTTTCTAAGGTTGCCGTACCACTGGTTACAAGCGCTGCATAAGACACCGAGAGCAAATCATAAGTTTTACCGCTTACAAAATGCACGTTTTCTTCTTTGATAAAACGTTTATAGAAGTGATAATCAATTGAGGGGGCTCCTGCTATTACGAACTGATACTGATGAAAATCATCGACTATAGAGAGCATTATTTTTAGCATCTTGGCTATTTCCTGCTTTCTACTACCTGGTAAGAGTGCTATAATAGGGCGCACATCTAAGTTATTTTCCTTTTTAAAAGTCTGCTCATCTACTTCTTTACGCTGTGCAATAGCATCGAGCAAAGGATGACCAACAAAGTGCACGCGGTATTGGTGTTCTCTTTCGTAGAAATCTTTTTCAAACGGGAGTATGACATACATAAAATCTACATCGCGCTTGATTGCTTTTATGCGACTCTCTTTCCAAGCCCATATTTGTGGTGAGATGTAGTAATGAGTAGGGATATGCTGTTGTTTAGCCCATTGTGCAATGCGCATATTAAAACCGGGATAGTCTATAAAAATAAGAACATCGGGGTTGAACTGGGTGATATCTTTCTTACAGAAATCGATATTGCGCAAGATAGTGCGCAGGTTCGTAATCACTTCCCAGAAGCCCATAAAAGCGAGGTCTCGGTAATGCTTTACTTGTGTACCTGCTACCTGTTGCATTTGGTCGCCCCCCCAAAAGCGGAATTCGGCTTTTGGGTCTTTTTCTAATAGGGCTTTCATTAGGTTAGCACCGTGCAAATCACCAGAAGCCTCGCCTGCTATAATATAATACTTCATTTTTCTGCGGTTTGAAAGTTTAATACATTATTAGTTTTTAATGGCAGTATTGTTTAGATACGCTGTGATAGCAGCGTGGTAAACTGATGAGGTGCCTTTTTTGACCTTAGGTAATACTTCATAGGAAGCCCTGAGCTGTGGGTCTTTAAGGACGAGCTGGGCATAACGCACGGCTTCTTGGAACTTAGTGCGACAGCCTAATTGAGCTTCGGAAGCTGGTACGCGGGACTTAGAAGGGGCTTTACAAACTACTGTTTGTCCTTTAACTTTTCGGAAAACGAACGTTTTACCAATCATACCAGAGAGTCCGTTTAAAATAACATTTCGACTTCTTGCCATAATACAAATTGTTTTTTGGAATTAATAGTGCAAAGGTATGGCAAATTTTTGGTATATCAAAATTGGTGTGAGTCGCACGGACAGATAAAGAAAAGATGAAGGAAATATCCTCTCCCCACCCCTCTCCCAAGGAGAGGGAGTGTAGTAACGGAAAAATGAGACGAACAAAAGGCGGTGTGAGCCACACGGGCAGATAAAGAAATGACGAACAAAATATCCTCTCCCCAATCACATACTCTCCTATTCGGAGACTTCTTCCAAGGAGAGGGAGTGTAGTAACGGAAAAGTGGGACGAAGGGATGGCGAACAAAAGACGGTGCGAGCCGCACGGGCAGATAAAGAAAAGACGAACAAAGAACGAACAAAGAACGAACAAAGAACGAAGGTAAAGTGGGGGTAAGTTAAAGCTAAGATAGAGATAAAAAGAGGGTGATTAGTAGATTTCAACTTTGGCAAAATTTGAAACTTTGGCAGAGTTCGTTTTGGAAAGAGGGGGTAAACCGCACGGGCAAATAAAGAATGAAGGTAGGAAAGTTGGTTTTGAAAGAATAAAGAAAGGGTGATTAGAGAATTGTAAAAAAGGATATATATTACTGAAAATCAATAGATATTATATATGAGTAAAAAAGATTTTCGATATTAGTGAATTTATACATTATTTTTTCTTATTTTTGCCGTTCTAAACAAACTCATCATTATGATAGACGCACACAAATTATCTATTGGTTTACTACTACCTATTGAAGCATACGAAGGGGCTATTCCTAAAATGGAAAACCAAGTACAACTCATTCAGCGAGCTGAAATGTTAGGCTTTAATGCTGTGTGGGTGCGTGACATTCCTCTATACACTCCTGATTTTAACGAAGTAGGACAAATGTTTGACCCGTGGATATATTTGGCACACATTGCTACTCTTACCCAAAGTATTAAGTTTGGCTTTGCGAGTGTAATACTACCACTACGTCACCCTTTACACGTAGCGAAGGCTTCGGCGAGTCTTGACGTGCTATTTCCGAAGCGTTTTATGATGGGAGTTGCTTCTGGCGACCGACCTGTAGAATATCCTGCTTTTAATGAACTTTATGAATCACGGAGTACTCGTGTATTGGAGCATATGGCTATGTTACGCGACTTGTGGAGCAAAGAGTTCCCTACCTACAACAATGAGTATGGTACCCTAATGGAAAAAATGGGTGATGTAGTGCCTAAGCCTTTGAATAAAAATATACCAATGTATGCCACTGGGCACATAGGAGGGGTGAATTTGGAATGGATTGCGAAAAACTCGGACGGATGGATTTACTACCCCAGAGATTTTGCTTTCACAAAGAAGGTAATACAAGACTGGCACAAAGCTCTTAAACAAGAAGGAGAACCCCCTAAACCTTATATTCAACCTGTGTATATTGACCTAAAAGATGACCCTGATTTTGAACCAGAGAAAATGGACTTAGGTTTCCGTTTAGGACGTAACTATTTATTGGATATGTTCTTAGAACTCGGAAAAATAGGGGTTAACCATATTATGCTCGTACTAAAATACTGCTCTCGCCCTGCAAGTGAAGTGCTTGAAGAAATAGGAAAAGAAGTATTGCCACACTTGAAATAAAATAGTACCTTATGAAAACCCTTAATGAAAACGACATAAAAAATGTATTAGAAATACAAAAATTGCTTTCTTTTGACACTTATTATACTTTGCTCAACGGAAATACTGACGATGAGCAGAAATATGAGCTAGCTAAAAGAGAGTTCGTACGCAAGCAAAGCCAACTACTAGTGACCGATGGGGCTCAGTTTATGTGCGGACCTCATAAAGGTACTTTCCGCACTAATTACAAATGGCAAACCATAAACAATAAAGGCATTGCCCGACAAAGTGATGTATTGCCGGAAAACTTTGAGTTTACCGATGGCTTTCAGATTATTTCCATAGGCAGTTGGCAACGCATTGCCTCTACCACTACCTTTAATGAGGAATACCCTCTCTTGTTCCGCTCTACCATACAGATTACGGGTAAGATGCCGGGCAATAACCCTCCTGAAACTTATAATTTGCAATTTCTTAACGCAGGGCAAAACTTCAGCTATGAAGATACTATTGACCAAGCATATGAGCAAAGTGTTTTGAGTGAAGAAGAAGAAAACAACAAGCAAGAGGAAGCACAGCCTTCTGCTGATTGTACGGTTAGGTTTAGTTTAGACACAAGCAAAGATAACAACTTTGGATTTGACTCTTATGAAGTTTCTAAGAAAGGGTGTAAGGATAAAGAAAAACTAAAAAAAGCCTATAAGAAGTTAGAGCCTTTTAGAGAGGAATACCTAATGCCGTGGGTGAGCCTTGCCCAATACCGATATGCTATATTAAAAGTAGCGGTTAAAGGAAAATATAAAGAAATTACTTTTAAAGAACCTAAGAGCTATTTTACCTTTGAGCCTGCTACCATTACGCCCGAAACCAAACAAGTAAAAATAACGTGTAATGATACTATTACAGAAAAAGAGTATAAGGTAGAAGTATTAGCCGATGGTAAAGTAGCGGGTGGGCTGATGTTTGTGGAAAACAGTGTAAAGAAATTTGTAATATTACCTGTTTATGTCACACAAATACAAGAAGATTTTAAGAAAATAACTAATATAGTTAATGATAATTTACTTAAACAGTATTTTGACAGAGCTTTTGCCCCCCTATTGATTGAATATACTCTTGAACCGCCATTTGAATTGAATCTTGACGCTCCCCAATGGAGCCAAACCAAATTTCAGAAAGAATCAGTAGACAGAATTAAAAAGAATATTGGTAAGAGTAAAAGGATAATAGTAAGGGAGTCGGAAGTAAATACCTCTAATGACAAAAGGCTTTTGGTACTTAATGATGTAGCAAGACTTTACCAAACAGTTAAAAATGACCCGAGTAAATTATCTCCATATCCTTTATTTCTAACAAATTGGGAATGTAAAAAAATGGATAATATAGGAAACTTAAATGATAATAACGGTATTACCCCCTCCCCTGGCAAATATGCTTCTATGTTATTTTTGGGGAATAGAAATAAATTTCTTGATTTTGATATTCCCCACGAAGTACTACACGGATTGGGGTTAGAACATACTTTTGATTCTAAAAGTACCTATACTTTTAAAGAGGGAGCAACTCAAAATTATATGGATTACAAAGACCCTCAGAAGAGCGATATAACTTTTGCTAATGAAAAGCACTATACTTTCAAGTGGCAATGGGAATTAGCGAGAGCCTCTGAATGGATAGCCAAGCAAAAGATTTTTTTACCTATACTATTACTTTTACTATTAATATCTTGCAAAACTTATAAAAGTGTTCCTTGTGAGTATGATTATTTTCCTACAAAAGATGAAATGGTATTAGATAGCGTTCTTTTTGCTAAATATGGGAATTTAGTTCAAAAAGCGAAAGTAAATAATCATATCAAAATGCGTATAGATAAAGAAAAAGATGGTTTTACTAAATATATAGATATAGATACCTTAGATATTGAACTAAACAGATTTGTAGTGTATACTCCTTCTAAAAAAATTAATTATACTTTTTATTCTTCAGGGCCTAATATAGGCAAAGAATATCATTTTGATGAGAATGGAAATGTTATTAAGGTAATTGATAATGATGAAGGTTTTGTTATCTGTTGGCAACAAGCGTTGTTTATAGCTAAGAAAAACACGGGGAAGAAGGCTAAAGAATGGAAAATATCAAAAGACTTTGATGATGATAAAAATAAAAAATATTGGGAAGTGTATTATTTTGAAGATAGAGACCGCTTTTTAGTAATCGACGCTCAAACAGGAGAGATTGTAAAGAGAGGACTTAGTGGCATTTCTACAGATGATGTGATATATGATGATACTTTTAAATCAGGTGATTTGTAACAGAAATTCCTCACGAGTTGATGCACGCCTTAGGCTTGCCACATACTTTCTATGAAGATCAATTTGTTAATAATCAAAAGCACCTTTTTTCAAAATACAAGACCAATAATTATATGGATTATAGCAGGAATAAGAAGACCCCTTTAAATGGCAATGGGATATTTTAAGAAAGTCACCTTATCTAAAGCTTTTAATACTCGCTTTTACTCTTTTATTTACGTCTTGTAGAGTGATGAGCGATAAAGAAATACAAGCTATCTCTTGTATTTGTAATGACACTATCACGCAGGAAGACAAAAGATTACCAATTCCACCTCCTGAGAGAGTAAAAAATGACAGTATTGATTCCTATACAACAGGAGATGGTAATCCCTATACAAAATACACTTATTATTTAAAAGAAAATCTACAAAAAATGATTTATTATGACCAAGAAGGAAATATTCAAAAGTCATTTTTAAGTGTCCCTAATGAATTTATAGGTAGGAGTTTTGTGTTTGATGAGCAAGGGAATATAAAAGAAGTTATCAACTACGATGAGGGGTGGAAGATTTGTGCTTTTCAAGTATTAGCTATTGCTAAAAAATACGCAGGGAATAATTATTATAAAAAAGACCCTCTTTGGCAATTGCGTAAAGATGGATATAAAAAAAGAAAGTATGGAAAATCAACTACAAAAACAGACGATTTAACTGGCGAACGTTGTATATAGACAGTGACAGTGGAAGAATTTTAAAAGTAGAAAGGGAGTAAGTTATGGATTATAATAATACTAAGGAAACAACCTTTAAATGGCAATGGGACATCTTGCGCAGTTCTAAATATCTAAAAATCTTGATTCTTATACTAACACTGTTTTTAGCATCTTGCCATACAATGAGTAACAAAAAAGAGGCTGTCCGAAAAGTTTAGTTTAAACTTTTAAGGACAGCCTCTTTTTAGGTATATAAACTTTACATCATATTCTAAAAACTATAAGAAAATTCTTTTTTCTTTTATTTGATAAGTTTTATAAAAGAAAAGATAAGTGGATAAATGCTTTATCGCCTTACCTTTGCACCATAAAATGTACCACCAAAAAAGTATTTGTATGTTTTTAAAAAATTGTATATACCTTTTATGCCTTGGGATTGCCTCCATCACTACCACTGTGAAAGCGCAACCCTATGTATCACCCATTGGTGCACAGGTGTTTATCGAACCTGGGCAAACTGATGAGGAGATAAATACTTGGTTCAAACTCCTCAGCGAGTACCAAATGAACTGTTGTCGCATTCGTATGTTTGAGAACTATATGAAGCGCCCCGACGGTACTTGGGATTTCTCGCTGTTCGACAAGGCTTTTAAAGCAGCAGAACGGTACAATGTGAAGATTGTAGGCACGCTCTTCCCCGCTGCCCCCGACAATTCATTAGGTGGCTTTAAGCACCCTTATTCCCAGTCGCATCTACAAGAAATTGCTGTCTATATCAAGCAAGTAGTAACCCATTTCAAAACCTCTCCTGCCCTCTATGGTTGGGTGCTGATGAACGAACCTGGCACTGGGGGTTGGGTGCCTAACGACGCTTTTGCCAATACCCAAAAAAGTGAATGGCTCAAAACACTACAACCTACTGCCTACAACAGCAAAGGCTACCCACAAATAGTAGATTTCACCCCTCAACAATTCTTGCTACACTACAACACTTGGTACCTGCAATGGATTGCCAATGAGGTAAAAAAATACGACCCTAATGCCTATTTGCACGTGAATTCTCACCAAATATTTAGCAATATTGCCGAATACAACTTCCCCGCTTGGCGCAACTTCCTCAATTCGTTAGGCGCTTCTGCTCACCCCAGTTGGCATTACACAATGTTTCACAGAAATCAGTACGCTACAGCTTTGGGGGCGAATTGCGCTATCATACGTTCGGGAGCAGGCGAATTGCCTTTTTGGGTAACCGAATTGCAAGGGGGCAACAACACTTATAGCGGTTATAAAGCCTTCTGCCCTACCAAAGAAGAAATCACCCAATGGCTGTGGACGAGTATTGGCAATGGTGCTGAACACATCTTGTTTTGGTGCTTAAACCCCCGTGCTGTGGGCGATGAAGCAGGCGAATGGGCGCTCGTAGATTTCCAAAACCAACCTACCGACCGACTCACTGCTGCCTCCGAAGTTGCCAAAACACTCCAAAAAATCAATATCAGCAAATTTAAACCCGTAGTAGCCAACATTCACATCCTCTATACCCGCGAAACGCTTTGGGTAGAAAAAAAAGCTCAACTAAATGATAATAGCAATAATGATTACGAGGGCAGAAACACGGGAGGGGCTATGAAATCGGCGTTTGCAATGTATGAAACTCTACTTGAAAACGGTATCAATAGTCAGTTTCAGTGCTTTGATGAGTTCAACTGGAACAAACCCTCTTACAAAGGCGAAACCATTATTTTATCAGGACAAATAAGCCTCCCATCACGTTATTGGGAACCCCTTCGCAACTTTGTACGGAATGGTGGTAAACTGATAATGGAAGGTCTCAGTGCTTTTTACGACGAAAATATGTTTGCCCTACATCACACGGGCTTTCCGCTACAAGATGTATTGGGAGGAGCGCTGAAAGAAGTAAAATGCCTCCCTACCGATTTCAGTGTAAATTACCAAAACGCACCCCTGCCCACACACCTTTGGAAAGGAAGTATCTACAATACTCAAGGGAAAATCGTTGCCCAAGAGGGGAATAGTGTGTTGGCAACGCGACATCGCTTTATGAGGGGAGAGACCTTTTGGTTGCCATCGCTATTGGGTATGGGTGCTTTGCGCAGTGGCAAAGGGGAAGCACTTTCGCATTTGCTACTCGCCGAAGTGCAAGCCACAGTGCCTTTTCAGTTTGAAACTTACCAAAAAGGAGTGCAAATGTATACAATGCAAAAAGGCAATCAATACCTTACGATACTCATTAACAAACGCCCACAAACTACCTCAGTGGCATTGCGCTACCCCAAAGGAGTAAATCCTTCGGTCGTTTTTGCGGATAAGGGAGGAAGTGCAACAGCTAACACCGCCCGCCTATCCTCTGAAGAAACGCTGGTGATTCTTTGGAAATAGATACAAATTAATATTGATGTTTTTTCCTAAAAAAGCTGTACGAGTATAGTTACATCGTACAGCTTTTTTGTTATTCGATGTGAATTCGATCTTAGAAAAGTGTAGCTTACGCTACAGAAATCTTACAAATCTTAAAAAAATCAAACAAATGGATAACTTTGCTGTTTTAAATGTCTCGCACAGATTTCACGAATTACACGGATTTGACACAGATAAATCTCTATTATTATCAGTTGTGATGCGCACGGATTGGTAGCTTTGCTACTGGAGATTCACACAGATTGTAATACAAATATAATTGTAAATCAATATTGTATATATCGAACTGACATTATTCAAGATTTTCTTTGATATCGATAAGCATTTGCTTTACACGCTCTAACTTTGTAACCACATCAAGGTTTGTAAGAGGTTTCTGCTTGTCTTCTTTAAGACGTTGACGCGCTCCTTCAAGGGTGTAGCCTTGTTCTTTTACCAAATGATAGATGAGCTGGAGTTTCTTAACATCATCAGGAGAGAATTTCCTGCTTCCCGAACTCGTCTTTCTCGGGCTGATAATAGAAAATTCCTTTTCCCAAAAGCGAATAAGAGAAGCATTCACATTGAAAGCCTTTGCTATTTCTCCTATGGTGTAATATAGTTTATCGGGTAATACAATATCCATTTCTCTAAGAAATTATCAGTTATCAGTTACATTCACACAGCCCCAGCCGTCGTATTTTCCTTCAAAAGAAGAAGCGAGCTCTATCAGTTCCCATACGATATTATTGATATCTAACGGGCTGTCCTCACGTGTGGCTTCGACGGTGTAAGGGAAAGTATGTCCTTCGGATTTTCGTTCCTCTACTGTTTTCTCATCACTCAAACGCACTTTATAGCCTTTTTCAGCTACTTTCTCGGCAAAACCTTGTTGTTGTGCCTCACTTTTGAAGTAGATAAAATGGTCGATTTCACGAGGCACTTCCATCTTATCTCCTTTCTTCTCAAGTTGCATTAGCACTTTTCTGTTCTGCATCGTTTGATAAGAAAACTCATCAGGATAAAGGAAGTCGAAATAATCTTCCCATTGGGCATCTTCAGCGGTATTATATCCCGATTTATACCCCTCAAAAGCTTGTAACGCTTCTTCGCAAGTCTGTGCTAAAACTTCCGCATTATTACAGTAAAACCAAAGCTCTAAAAAGCCTTCGGATTTTACCACACCTGCCAATACTGCTCCTTTGGCTTCGGCTTTCTCGTTTATGGCATCTTCTATATCACAGAGGATAGGATACTCCTCCTTTGAAGGAAATCCATCAGGAGTAGGGTTTTTCATTTTTATATAAAACTGTAAACGTTGCGATAAGCCCTCGAGAGGAGCAAGCTCAAACAAGGCTAAATTGGTGCGTATAGAAGCTGGGACGCCTTCGATATGGCACATAAAGAAATCCCAATTCTGGGGAAGATTATGGTGAGTCATATGGGTTTAATTAACAAAATACTATTTCCAATCATCTTAGTCAAGCGATTGATTTTCTTGGGTAGAAACGTGTAGCATCTCGGTGTATTCGCTCGGGGTGAGGTTGCCATAATAGAAGTGTATCGGGTTGATGTGTTCGCCGTTCTTTATCACTTCGTAGTGCAGGTGTGGAGCTTCTGAGCGACCGGTACTTCCTACCCTTCCTATGAGGTCGCCACGCTTGACGTGTTGTCCTGCACGCACATTGTAAGCCGAAAGGTGTCCGTAGAGAGTTACATAGCCATAACCATGGTCGATGCGAATGTGGTTACCATAACCTGAGGCATTGCTATCGGCACGTGCTACTACACCATCGCCCGCAGCATATACAGGAGTGCCTTGGGGCGCAGTGAAGTCCATACCATAATGGAACTTACGCGCTTTGGTAAAAGGGTCGATACGCCAACCATAACCCGATGCCATATGCTTTAAATCTTTATTATTAATAGGCTGAATGGCAGGAATAGAAGACAAGAATTTTTCCTTTGCCTTAGAAAGTTTAGCAATCTCATCTAACGATTTCGACTGTACGACCAACTGTTTTCGCAATATGTCTAAGCGTTTGTTTGTATTGGCAACAAGTTTGGAGTTTCCGTATTTTTCGAGGTTTTTATAGCGGTTAGGGTCTTTGAGGCTTTTGCGAACACTATCGGGGATAATAGGAGCATTGAAGTAAAGGCGGTACATATTATTATCGCGTTCTTCAAGGTCGGCAAGCACATCTTCCGCCAATTCCATCTTTTTGTTCAGGATTTGGTAGTTGGTTTCATAGGTTTTAATCTCGCGTGCCAATACCACCTCGCGGGGGGTGAAAAACAAGCGCGAGTTAATCATTATAAAAGAGAATAAAATCCCGAAGAGTGCAGCAGCTGTAAGAAAAATCAAAGCATTGCGCACCTTTGTACGCTTTCGGGAGAGGATGCGTTTATACGAGAGCGTATCGGGGTCGTAATAATATTTTACCTTTTTCATACGGGCAAAAGTATAAAAAAAATATGATATTTGCTGTTTTATGACAAAAAAAATGTAATTTTGCAGTGAATAGGCCATAGGCAGTAGCCCATAGGCCATAGTGTTAATTATCAATTGTTAATTGATTTTATGGGGTTTTCAGAAATTATATTCATACTTTTTATGGTTTTAATCCTTTTTGGAGCTGATAAGCTCCCAAGTATTGCGCGTGGTTTAGGAAAGGCAATGCGCCAATTGCGCGATGCTACCGATGAGATTAAAACCGAAATACAACGCGGTGCCGAAAAGGCAGGTGTAGATACTAAAATCGTAGAAGAGACTCAAAAAGAAATTGAAAAAATGAAAGAAGATTTTAAGGGTTAGAAGTTTTTTTTGAGTTTTTTAGAAAATCTCTAAGAGATATAAGGCGTGAGATGAAACTTTTATAATATAAACAATAGACTCCTACAAACTCAATATTTGTGGAATTTCTCACAATATAAGGATAAGATACTATAAAAGCCCTTTTTATTAGAAATTAAGAAAGGGCTTTTATAATAATCAATAAATAACTTTAATTTTTACCAATAGCAACAAACTCAGCATCATCAAAAGCTATAGCTTCACCTAAAGGACGCCATTTATTAAGTTCTTCCTTTTCTTCTGTTCTTTTAGCTTCTAAAAGGTCATAAGCATCTTTTCCTAATACGAGTCTCAAAGGAGGTTCCTTATCATTGATAGCTTTGATAATAACCTTTGCTGCTTTCTCTGGATCTCCTTGTTGTTTTCCATCACTTCCGTAAAGATAATTGCGCAGAGGTACAATAGTATCGTCATAATCAACAATATGATTTTCAGGGCGTAAATTACCTGCTCCAGCAAAATGAGTCCTAAGAGCTCCTGGTTCTACTATTGTTACTCTGATACCTAAAGGTTTTACTTCGTGGTAAAGTGCTTCAGAAAAGCCCTCTAAAGCATATTTTGCAGCTCCATAAAGTGAAAATCCACCAATATTTACGCGTCCTCCAATACTTGATACATTTACAATATTACCACTTTTTTGTCGGCGCATTATAGGTAATACCAAACGAGTAAGCTCAATAGTTGCAAAGAAATTGATTTCCATTTGAGCACGTATTTGCTGACTTGAAAATTCTTCCAAAGCTCCTAAATCGCCTCTTCCTGCACAATTTACTAACACATCTATTCTACTAAATTTAGCTATAGCTGTTTGTATTGCCTCTTGTCTTTCTTTTTCATTAGTAATTTCTAATGAGACAACCAATGTGTTTTCTCTAAAAGTATTTACTAAATCAGTTACTTTTTCTGGATTGCGAACAGCAAGTACTGCTACATTGCCTTCTTTCAAAGTTTGCAAAGCAATTGCTTTACCTAAACCACTGCTTGCTCCTGTTATAAAATACACTTTTTTCATTCTGTAATTAAATTATAATTTTAATAATGAAGCAAAGATATAAATTAGATTTCTCTTAGCAAGTTAAAGCAATGTTAAAATTCTGTTGAAGTTAAATTTGATATGGTTTTAATGCTTTTTGGGGCTGATAAGCTCCCAAGTATTGCGCGGGGTTTAGGAAAGGCAATGCGCCAACTGCGCGATGCTACCGATGAGATTAAAACTGAAATACAACGCGGTGCTGAAAAGGCAGGTGTAGATACTAAAATTGTAGAAGAGACTCAAAAAGAAATTGAAAAAATGAAAGACTCAATAGGGAAATTTGGAAATTAGATGTAAGGCCACAGGCCACAGGCACTAGGAAAGCGACGCAAAAGCGATAGGTAGGGAAGATTTTTGTTAATCAGATAGGGTGTTCACATTTAGAAGCCTACCTCCGTTCCTCACATACTCTGCTCTCGCAGACTTTCCGAAGAGAAGGGGACAAGCCACAAAAGCGACTTTTTGAGTAAAAAATCTTATACTTCTTATTATTATAGATTTTATTCTCAAGATATAGGTTGTTGTTTTGAACTTCTAAAATATTGGATTTCTTTAAAAACATCGTCATTGCTTGTAACCATACCGAGGTTTCCTTGCTCTTTTGAGAGCGCAATAGCTTTGAGGTCTTCAGGGTGCGAGCCGCACGGGCAATAAACTTTGCCAAAGGTGCGAGTCGCACAGGCAACTTTGGCAAAGTGTAGCGACGCAAATTAGCTAATGAGTAAATTGCAACCTCTGATATCGGCGTTGTCGAAGCGTCCTAATACTTCAAAAGTACCATCGGGGTATAGTTTGCCTAAATCTTGAGTAGCAATAAAACTACACGACTCTCTATTAGCCAAATCGATGATATTAAGTCCGCCGGTTTTGCCAGTAGGCAGATAGCTAAGCGCATCATTCGTATCGCGTATAAGGACTTTGAGCCAAGGTACACACTTATAAATTCCCTTACCAGCAGAATAGGCTTGCGAGAGCAGTTCGGTCATTCCGTATTCGGAGTGAATCATTTCGACACCAAAGCCTTTGCAGAGGAGCGCGTGCAACTCTTCGCGCACGAGTTCTTTACGCCTACCTTTCATACCACCTGTTTCCATTACAATCGTATTTTTTAAAGAGAAAGTATGCTCGGTTATAAGGTCGAGTAACGCAAAGGATACCCCTATGAGCAGTACTTTCTTGCCCGAAGCATCAAGGGTTTGCAAACGCTCAGCTAAGAGGTCGTATTCGTTGAGATAAAAACCGCTATACTCACTACCTGAGCGCTCAATGAGGTCGGCTACCATAGTGATGAGCGATGAGCCGGTGCGTTCTAAATACGAGGGAAGAAGGGCTAAAACTACATAATCTTCAACGTTGCCATAGAAATGTTCAAAGCCTTTACGGAAGCTTTGTTCATACAAGCTAAGGTCTTTCACATAGTGTCGGGAGGTTTGTGTGCCTGTTGTACCACTGCTGGTGAATATCTGCTGAGGTGTGGTGTGACCGCAGTACACTTTTTCAGTTTTAAAACATTCGATAGGAAGAAAAGGTATTTTTTCGAGTGTGTTTACCTCATTAGGAAGGCAGTTCAATAGGGTACAAAAGCGATGGTATACCTCGTTGTTTTCGTATTGATAACGAAAAGTATCCAAGGCAACAGCTGTAAAATCTATGTTTGCTGATAGTTGAATTTTGTCGTTCGTTAAAGTGAAGTATCGCTTGGGCTATAGAAATTAATCAAAAATTAAGTTTTTGACTCATTGATAGACTTTATCAAAGGCTTAGCACTTTGACAAAGTGTATATCGCAAATTTTATTGATTATCCAATTTATATTTATCAACTGTGCTTAATTAAGGCAAAAGTCCTTTTAGGAGACCGAAAGAAGGGTTTAGCAAGATGGTGCTTAGAATGATGACAAGGGCTACAAGCACAATTTTCACCCAAGAGGAGTACTGTTTTTTGGGAGATGCTAAGAAAGTGTCGTACTCTTTACGGGTTTTTACGGTAGCGATTTTCTGTTCGAAATAAATATCTATCAAAGAGGGCAAATCCTTTACGGTACGAGCTTTTGAGGAGGCGCTATTTTTTTGTGAGGTTTTCTTTTTAGCTTGTTTTTTGGGTTCTTCGGTTTTCTTTTGTCCTTTTAACTCGGCGGCGAGGTCGGCGTCGTAGTCTTTACGACTTTCGGGGTCGGAAAGGACTGCGTAAGCTTCTTGTAGGCTTTTGAATTTTTCGGCAAAGAAATCGTCGCCCTGATGTTTATCGGGGTGATAGGCTTTTGCGAGCTTTTTGTAGGCATCGCGTATTTGGTCGTCAGAAGCCTTTTGGCTAACTCCTAATATTTCGTAGTAATCCTTTAACATTATAATCTTGGTTTTTGAGAGGTGTTATCGTGGCTTTCCCAGCCGATGAGTTTGTTATTTTGGAATGTGAGGGTAAGGGTTTTGTAGTGCCAACGTTCGGTAGTAGAGCCTTTGAATCCTGCACTTTGGACTTCTAACGGTTTACCGAGCGCCATTTTCACCAAAAAGTCGGGCATACCTTCGGTATATACGCCTTTTTCGACGGAACTTGTGGTGGGCTCACCGTATTCACTTTTGATGAGCTCCATAATTCTGTCTTTGGTATCTTTTTCGTCTACCAAAGCATTTTGCCATTTTTGGCGTTTTTCTTCAATGGATTTTTCTCTTTTTAAGTTGGTAGTTCCCTGCATTACAAGTATATAAATGAGGTAGGCTACGCTTATTGTGAGAATAGAATAATATATCATTGTATGCTTATTTTATTATATAATTCTTCACTGAGGGTGCAAAACTACAAAAACAATTTTTAATATACAAATTGGGAAATTAGAAAATTAAATGTGAGGCCTCAGGCCATAGGCCATAGGCACTAGGAATGGCGACGAAAAAGTGATAGATGTGAGGCCTCAGGCCATAGGCAGGAGGAAAATTAGAAAATTGGGAAATTAGAGAATTAGGAAATGATGGTGCGAGCCGCACGGGCAGTTTGTGTGAGTCGTACGGGTAGTTTTTAAGAAGAATAAAATAGGGATTTTCAAAAAGAAAAATATACTATGATATAGGTACCTTATACGAACCTTGAACGAATCTTGGAAGATTGGTATAGGATAAAAGGTGCTTTTTTGAAAGGTGGGAATCTATAAAAAGGAGATTCTATGGTAATATATTCTGCTTTATTGGTAGGTGAGTAGAATATATTTCCTATGTGGCTGGTACCAACTCTGAAAGTCAAAAAAATATTCAGAAGGGGTTGCTGATTGGTAATTATTTTGTATCTTTGCTTGAATTAAAAAAAAGAGGTTGAAAAAGGGGTAGAACGATTTTTGTGTATTAAAAACTGATAACCTCGGAGGAAGGAGCAAAGAGAATATGACATTTAAGTTTAAGCAATTTAACGTAAAGCAAGCACAAAGTGCGATGAAGATAGGCACTGATGGAGTGCTATTGGGGGCGTGGACGCCTATTGAGAATCCTAAAAGTATACTGGATATTGGGGCGGGGACGGGCTTATTGTCGCTAATGTTAGCTCAACGCTCTGACGCTCCTGTGATTGACGCCGTAGAAATAGACGAAAAAGCCTATATAGAATGCACGGAGAACTTCGAAGAGAGCCAATGGGGCGACCGCTTGTTTTGCTATCACGCTTCGTTTCAGGAATTTGCTTTGGAGATAGATGAAGTGTACGACCTTATCATCTCTAATCCGCCTTTCTATACCGCTGATTATAAAACAACTGAAAAAGCGCGCAACACGGCTCGGTTTACTGATACGCTTTCGTTTTCGGAGCTCTTAGAAGGGGTAAGCCAATTACTGACGGACGAGGGTGTTTTTAGTGTTATTTTGCCTTATAGCGAAACCGAAGGGTTTATGGCTCTTGCGTCGGGTTATGGTCTTTTTCCTCAGAAAATCACTCATACGCGAGGCAATGCTACGGCTGAACTAAAACGGAGTATGCTTCTACTGGGTAGAAAAAAGCTCTCCTCCTACCCTATCGATGTGTTTATTATTGAGAAGGAACGTGGGGTTTATACGGAGGCGTACAAATCGCTCACAAAGGATTTTTATTTAGGAAATTAGCAAATGGGGTGGGCTAAGGACTAAGGAGAAGAATTTGGTGATTTGGTAATTATGCATTATCTTTGCCAAAAAAAGAAATATGAGAACTGTAAAATATAACGAAATGGTTAATTATAATGTGAGTATTCCTAAGGAAAATGCTCCTATGTTTGAATCACTTTTCAAGAAATACAATGTAATTGCCGAACCTACTGTAGTAGCAGAACCCGTAGAGGAGTATATTCCTAACGAGGAAACTATAAGAGCTATTGAGGAGGGAAGAAGAGAGTATAGAGAAGGACTACTAAAAGGTTATAAAAATCTTGATGAATTATTTAGTGATTTAGACAATGAATAATACAGAGCAAGAAGAAATTCCTAAATATTCTATTTTTATAACAACTACCTATAAAAAAGAATACAAAAAATTCTCTAATCAGGAAGCTAAGAAAAAGGCTATAAAAGAAATTATAAAAATCCTGATGTACAAAGGAAATGAAGGTATTCCCAAGAAAAACCTTCCACATCTCTTAACAGGAAATTACAAAGGTTGTTGGGAATGCCATATAGAGTCTGATTTGTTACTGATTTGGGAACAAAACGATGAAAATATGGCTATTATACTTCAAAGAATAGGTAGCCATTCTGAACTTTTCTATAAAAACAAGAAATAAAACACTTCCTCTTTTAGCACTGAAAAATGAACCAAGAAGTATTTACTGCTCTACAAAACAAACTGAAAGTGGGTAACCGTCGTGGCGTGCACCTCAATGCACTTCCTGGTGCTTCGCGCTATAAATTTGATATTGCACGACTTTCGGCTATCTTCAAGAGCTTG